>Ga0190305_1000226_pt1 | contig 14844 bp, 16 predicted proteins | sample 48700723_MG_FD_161678 | JGI IMG/M metagenome (GOLD analysis project Ga0190305, IMG submission 161678) | Hydrothermal vent sediment bacterial communities from Southern Trench, Guaymas Basin, Mexico - 4870-07-2-3_MG | ecosystem: Environmental > Aquatic > Marine > Hydrothermal vents > Sediment ... | reverse complement strand
ACAATGAGCCTCAGGGATACCGTCTCGCCAAAGCTCCCGGCACAATCTTTTTTGAAAAAGCATCCACGACTTGAAGAAAATTTTGAAAAATTTTGAGACACAAAATCCACGCAGTGATTTTGGTCTATGTTTATGGTTTGGAAAATTTTGAAAAATTTTGAGACACAAAATCCACGCAGTGATTTTGGTCTATGTTTATGGTTTCAAAAACAGTCTATTAAAATTTTCAGAAGTTGATATTTTTTTAGGATAAGTGGATTGCTGAATTTTTTGCCACAATCTTTAAATAGTATACATTTATCTGTATACACATGGTAGATATATTTGATCATATAATTCTTTGTAAGAAATGCGGAAAACCTATGCAAAAAGTTACAGCTATTAGAAATGGTTTTAGGATGAGAGCCATTGTTTGTCCTCAAGGACATGATAGGATTGTTCATCCTCAAGATGTTGAAGATTATAAGAAATTCAAGGAATTAAAGGAGAAGGAATTTAGAGTTAAAATGAGAGTGGTTGGAAATAGTTATGCTGTTTCAATTCCTAAAGAAATTGTTTCTTTTATGCATGAGAAGGAAAAGGTTTTTAATGATATGGTGAAGTTATGTTTTGAGGAATCAGGAAAATTGAGTTTGACTTTTAATAAATTGTTAGGAGATGAAAATGAAGAAAGATAAATCAGATTTAAGATTGAAAGTATCAGAGGCATTACAAGATGATGCTTACAAAGGTATTGCTAGACTTGACTTAGACTTAATGAGGAATATTGGTGTTAAAAGAGGGGATTCTATTTTGATTAGTGGGACTAAATCTACTATTGCTATTGCTGATAGAGCTTATCCTGCTGATGTGGATGAGGGAATTATTAGGATTGATGGAATTTTGAGAAAAAATGCAGGTGTTTCTATTGGGGATGAAGTTGTAATTACGAGAGCTGAAGTTAAAGAAGCACATAAAATTACTATTGCTCCTGCTCAGAAAGGAGTGATGGTTCAAGGAGATTCTGATAGTTTGAGAAAAGGTCTTTTGGGAAGAACTTTGGTTAAAGGAGATATTGTTGTATTGGGAGGAGTTCAAAGAAGAAAAGATTTGATGACTGAAGAATTGGGTGATATTGGTGATATTTTTGGAAATTTAGGGGATATTTTAGGAGGAATGGGAATGGGAAATCTTGGTGGAGGAATAACTCAATTAAAGTTTGTGATTGTTTCTACTAACCCTAATTGTCCTGTTATTATTACTGAAAATACTGATGTCGTTTTAAATTCTAAAGCAGTTGATTTAATTGAAGAAAAAATTCCTACAATTAATTATGAAGATATTGGAGGATTGTCTGAAGAGATAAAAAAAATTAGAGAAATGGTTGAAATTCCGATGAAACATCCTGAAATTTTCCAGAAGTTGGGAGTTACACCTCCGAAGGGTGTTTTATTGCATGGGCCTCCTGGAACTGGTAAAACTTTATTAGCAAAAGGTGTTGCTACCGAAACTGATTCGCATTTTATTTTATTGAATGGTCCTGAAATTATGTCTAAATTTTATGGTGAATCTGAAAAGAAGATTAGAAATATTTTTGATGAAGCTGAAAAGAATGCGCCTTCGATTATTTTTATTGATGAGATTGATGCAATTGCTCCTAAGAGAGAAGAGACTCATGGTGAAGTTGAAAGAAGAGTTGTTTCTCAATTATTGACAATGATGGATGGTTTAAATTCTCGTGGGAAAGTTATTGTTATTGGTGCTACGAATAGAGTTAATTCTTTAGATCCTGCTCTTAGGAGACCTGGAAGATTTGATAGAGAAATTGAGATTGGGGTTCCCAGCAAAGCTGGAAGACTTCAAGTTTTGAAAATTCATTCTAGAGGAATGCCCTTGTATAAAAATGTTGATTTGGATAAAATTGCTTCTTTGACTCATGGTTTTGTTGGTGCTGATTTGGAATCTTTGACTAAGGAAGCTGCAATGAATGTTTTGAGGGAAAATCTTAATGAGATTAAAATTGATGATGATCATATTCATCCAGAGGTTTTAGAAAAATTGGTAATTAAGCAAGAAGATTTTTTGAATGCTTTGAAAGTTGTAAGACCTTCTGCAATGAGAGAAGTTTTAATTGAAACTCCAAATATTGGTTGGGAAGGTATTGGGGGTTTAGATAATATTAAACAAGATTTACAAGAAGCTGTGGAGTGGCCTTTGAAATATCCTGGCAGTTTTAAGAGGATGGGTATTAGACCGTCTAGGGGAATTTTGTTATATGGTCCTCCTGGAACTGGTAAAACTTTACTTGCTAAGGCTGTTGCTAAAGAATCTGAAGCTAATTTTATTTCAGTTAAGGGCCCTTCATTATTATCGATGTGGGTTGGTAAATCTGAGGAAGGTGTTCGTAAAATTTTTGAAAAAGCCCGTCAAGTTTCACCTTGTATTATTTTCTTTGATGAAATTGATAGTATTGGTGGGAGACGTGGAATTGATCAGAATAAAGTTACTGAAAGGGTTTTGAATCAAATGCTTTCTGAGATGGATGGCCTTGATAATTTGAAAGATGTTTTGGTTATTGCTGCAACTAATCGTCCTGATATGTTAGATACTGCTTTACTTCGTCCAGGAAGATTTGATAAAATTTTATTGGTTAATGCTCCTAATGTTGAGGGTAGAGAAAATATTTTAAAAATACATACCAAGAATATGCCAATTGTAAATAAAGAAAAAGTAATTTCTGAATTAGCTAAGGAAATTGATGGTTTTACTGGGGCTGATATAGAGGCTTTGGCTCGTGAGGCTGCGATGATTGCTTTGCGTGAAGATATGGCTGCAGAAAAAGTTAAGAAAAAACATTTTGAAGAAGCTAAAAATAAAGTTCAACCTAGTGTGACTAAACAATCTATTTCAACTTATAAAAAAATTGAGGATAAGTTTTTGAATAATGCTAAATCGGCAATAAGTAATAATGGAGGAAGCTATTTAGGTTAAAATTTATTCCTAACTTTTAAAAAGAGTAGAAATTTAATATTAAAATGTTTGGAGATGATAGTTTTTTTGATGAAATAGAAAAAGCCTTTTTTAATCAGGCGAAGCCTCGAAGAACTAGTGCTGGAAATGTTTTGCATGGTGAAAGAGAAGAAAGAGTTATTGATTATATTGAAGAGGATAAAGGAGTTTATTTTGTTTTTGAATTAGCTGGATATTCTAAGGAAGATCTTAGTGTTGTTGTTAAAGGAAAAGAATTAGAAATTAGCGCTATTAAAAATAATTTAGAAAATGTTCAAGATTATTTATCCAATAAATTGAGTAAAGGACTTTATTTTGTGAAAACTATTCCTAATGGTGTTAAAACAAAGAAGTTTGATTGGACATTTAATAATGGAGTATTGGAGGTTAGATTTAATAAAAAATGAATGAATGTATATTTTGTAAAGTAGTAACTGGAGAAATTCCTTGTTATAAAATTTGGGAAGATGAAAATGTTTTGGCTTTTTTGAGTATTTCTCCTGATGTTGATGGGCATACTATTGTTATCCCAAAAAAACATTCAGAAAATATTTTTGATACTCCTGAAGAAAATTTTAGTGAAGTTTGTAAGGGTGTAAAGAAAGTTTCTGATATAATCAAAAAAAATTTTGGTGCTTCAGGAGTAAATATTTCCAATAATTCTGGAAAAGACGTTGGTCAAGAAGTAATGCATACACATTTTCACATTTTACCTAGGATTGAAGATGATGGTCGTAGATTAAGATTAACTGGAGAAAAAAAAGTGAGTGAAGATTTAGAAGGTATTGCAAAGAAAATCAAAGGAGAATTACAATGAGTCCAAAGAAACCTAGTGAGAAAAGAGAGCCGGAATATTTTTTGAAATTAGCGGAGGCTTTGCAAGAAGATATTGATAAAGGTATTGCTAGAATTTATTCTAAAGATATGGAAAAAATAGGTTTGATTCCAGGAGATACTCTTTTATTGAAAGGAAAGATTCCTGTTGTAGTTAAAGTTCTTCGGGCTCTTGGTGGAGAACAATCTTTGGGTAAGATTAGGTTGGATGGAACAATTCGTTCTAATTTAGGGATTAGTATTGGAGAGGATGTTGAATTTAAAAAGATTGATGTTAAATCTGCTAATTCTATTGTTTTGTCTCCTTTGCAAGAGGGAATTAGATTTAGTGACAATCCTACTGAATTTTTTCATAATAAATTATTAGATAAACCTTTAGTTTTGGGACAGAGTATTGTTATTGATGTTTTTGGAACTCGTCTGAATTATGCTGTTTCAAAAGTTAGTCCGAAGGGAAGTGTTATTGTGTCTCCTTCTACGAAGATTACTATTTCTGATGAGATTTATTCTGGTGATGCTCGTAGTACTGGCATTAGTTATGAAGATATTGGAGGTTTGAAAGAGGAAATTGATTCTATTAGAGAAATGGTTGAACTTCCAATGAAACATCCAGAGGTTTTTGAAAAATTGGGTGTTGGTGCGCCTAAGGGAGTTTTATTAACTGGACCTCCGGGTACTGGTAAAACTTTACTTGCTAAGGCTGTTGCTACTGAAACTGATTCAGCTTTTTATTCTATTGCCGGTCCTGAAATTATGAGTAAATATTATGGTGAGAGTGAGAAACATATTCGAGAGATTTTTGAAAAAGCTCAAAAGAATTCTCCAGCAATTGTTTTTATTGATGAAATTGATTCTATTGCTCCTAAAAGAGGAGAAGGAACTGATCAAACTGAAAAGAGAATTGTTGCACAATTATTAACTATTATGGATGGTTTGAAATCTCGTGGACAAATTGTTGTTATGGCTGCGACTAATCGGCCAGAAGATATTGATTCTGCTTTGCGTAGACCTGGAAGATTTGATAGAGAATTGAAAATTAATCCTCCTGCTGAAGAAGGCAGGAAAGAAATTTTACAAATTCATACTAGAGGAATGCCTTTAGGTAAAGATGTTAATTTTGATGAATTGGCGATTAGAACTATTGGTTATGTTGGTGCTGATTTGGAAGTTTTATGTAAAGAAGCTGGTTTGAAATCTATTAAGCCTTATTTTAATGATTTGAAAACTATGCAAGAAAAAATTCCTACTGAAATTTTGGATAAAATTAAGGTTACTCGTAAGGATTTTATTGAGGCTTTGAAGAAAGTTGAGCCTTCTGCTATGCGTGAGGTTTTGATTAAGAAACCACATGTTAGGTGGAATGATGTTGGCGGTTTGAAGGATGCTAAGGAGAAATTGAGAGAGTTAATTGAGTTGCCTTTGCTTCGTCCTGATTTGTATGCTGCTGCTGGAATTAAACCTTCGAAGGGAATTTTACTTTCTGGTCCTTCTGGAACTGGTAAGACTTTGTTGGCTAAAGCTGTAGCTACTGAAGCTAATGCTAATTTTATTTCTGTTAAGGGACCTGAGTTGATTTCTAAATGGGTTGGTGAAAGTGAAAAGCATGTTCGTGAAATTTTTAAAAAGGCTAAACAGGTTTCACCTTCAATTGTTTTTTTTGATGAGTTTGATAGTATTTCTAAATCTAGGGGGTCTGGTGTTGGAGGGGATTCTTCTGAGAAAGTTGTTAATCAATTACTGACTGAATTGGATGGCGTAGAGGAATTGGAAAATGTTATGGTTATTGCTGCTACCAATAGGAAGGATTTAATTGATGCTGCTTTACTTCGTCCTGGAAGAATTGATGCTCATGTTGAGTTGGGGATTCCAGATAAAGAAACTAGAGAGGAAATTTTTAAGGTTCATTTGAAAAATATGCCTTTAGAAAAGGATATTAATATGAAGAAAATGGTTGATGATTCAGAGGGTTGGACTGGTGCGGATATTGAGGCTGTTGCTCGTTTTGCTGGGGTAAATTCTATTAAAAGGAATTATAAGGAACAGGATGTAAAGAAATTGAAAATTACTAAAGAAGATTTTGGGAAGGCAATGAAAGAATTAAAAGGGCAGAAAAAGCCAGAGGAGAAATTGGATATGAATGAGATTATGAAAAATTTGCCTGCATCTAAAAATGTACTCCCAAAATTTGGAGCTGGGGGCAAGGAAGATATGGATAAAGCTAAGGCTGTTTATGAGAAAGCAAATAAGAAAGGAAATGTTGGAAAGAAAAAAATTGATAAAAAGAAATAATTTTATTAATATATTTTTGTTATGACAGAAAAATATAATTTGGAAGAAATACTTAATCGTTCTAAGAAGGATATTGAAAAATTTACTAATGGTCTTCCTGAAGAAGAATTGGGTCATAAATTCGCTAAAATCTGCTACCCCCAACTTAAGTTGTGGGTTTGACCGCAGATTTTGCTAAAGAAAAAGTTTCAAAAATAGAATTCGATTGAAACTTTTTGAGGCGCGAATTTTTACATTCACCCTCGACAATGTGACGCTCACCTTTTCCACAAGAGATGACTTCATTTTACAATGAGCCTCAGGGATACCGTCTCGCCAAAGCTCCTGACACAATCTTTTTTGAAAAAGCATCTACAACTTGAGGAAAATTTTGAAAAAATTTGAAACATAAAATCCACACAGTGATTTTGGCCTAAGTCGTGGTTTCAAAAACAGCCTATAAGTTTATTGATGATTGTAAATTGTATCAAACAAAGCAGGATGATAAAATAAAGTATTCTAAATCAATTAATAATTATTAAAAAGGTTATGACGATACTAAAGGGCAAAATTAAGTTAACTGTATTTATTATTTAGTAGTTACAAACAGGAAGATTTAAATATTATTTTTGATTTTAATTTTTATGAAGAATATAGATAATTTTATTGAAAGTACAATGTGGGAACCAATGAAAAAAGCAAATGCGGGAATTAATCAATGTGCTCTTGAATTGACCCCTTGCTTAGGAATAGGTTTTCATAATTTAGATACAGATGAAAGTTATATGTTACATTATCTTGATTTAAAAAACATGAATCCCAATTATGAAAAAGAGATTGAACAAATTAAAGAAGATTTTTTGGATTCAAATGTCACTATTTATTGTGCAGGGGGTGCTTTGTATAATTATACTACTTCAATTAATGAATCACTTTTAAAAGATAGGAGTATAATTGAAAAGCTTTTGCAAAAACATTTTCCAAAAGGAAACATTCTTATTAATTGGAATGATGAAGGTGATTCAGTTAATTTAATTTTAGATAAAAAAGAAAAAGAATTTTATATAGAAAAAGATTAAAATGAAGAATATAGATAATTTTATGGAAGTTACGATGGGGCAATCAATGAAAAAGGCAGATGCTGGAGTAAGTCAATATACAACTTATTTGAAACCTTGTTTGGGAGTTGGAATTTATAATTTGAAGACAGATGAAAGTTATGTTGGGCATTATACTGATTTGATGTTTTTTAATTTTGATAAGGATATGGAGGTAGTTAAAAAAGATTTTTCTGCTTCTAATCTTTTAATTTTTACTGCGGGTGGATCTTTTGAAAAAGCAGATAAAATTTATAATGAAAGTGTTCTTAAAGATAGAAAATATGTTGAGAAAGTTTTAAAAGAAAATTTTTCCGATGCTAAAATAAATTTTAGGTGGAGTGGAGTTGGAGAAATTGTTGATTTATATTTAGATAAGGGAAAAAAAGAATTTGTTGTTGAACGGAATAGGAAATAATTAATCTTCTTTTGAGGTTACAATTACTTGATCTTTTTCTATTAGAAAAGTATTTTCTTTTTGAGAAACTACTTTTCCTTTTTCTTCTACTAAAATTGCATATTGGTGAACTATTCCTTCATTTTCTAATTGTCTTAATCCCAGCAGTGCTTTCGTTCCTAATTCTTTTACAATCCATCTTGATGCGAAGGGTAAATTTCCAAAGTTATCTTTTATGAATTCTAGTGTTTCTCTCGCGATTGGGCTTCTTACATTTCTATCTTCTGTCCAAAGGTAAATATTTCCTTTTGCCCCATCATGAACTTTACCATTTCCATTTGTTGCAAATGGTTCTATTGCATAAAGCCCTTCCCCCATTTCATAATTTGAATCATTATTTATATTGGGAACTGAAACTCCTGCATGCAAATCAAATTGTTCCATTGAATGTCCTGAAAGATTTGTAACTGGATGAAAACCATAAGAAGTAATTGTTTTTTCAATTATTTTTCCCATATCCCCTAGTGTTATTTTTGAAGAAATATTTTGTTCTGCATTTTCTAATGCATGTTTTGATGATTGTATTAATTTTTTATTTAATTCTGAATTTTCTAAATCCAAACTAAATGCATTATCTGCTATCCATCCATCAACATGAACTCCAAAATCTACTTTTAGTAATCCTTCTGCAATTTTTTCATCATTATAAGTTGGAGTATAATGTGCTGCTTGTTCGTTGATTGAAAGATTTACTGGAAAAGCGAGAAATCCTCCAAGTTCTTCTATTTTATTTTCAATTTTTTCTGCAATTTCTAATAGAGGTGTTCCTTTTTTTATTTGAGGTTTAATCCAAAGTTTAATTTCTGCAGCGATATTTCCTGCTTTAATTATTGAACGTCTATCCATGGGAGAGAAAAGAGGAAGGGCGTTATAAAGTTGGTGATTTAGAGAAAAATTGCTTCGTTTCCCCTATGTTTAATGGACTAAAATTTCTGAACTGAGTTCTGAAAATTTTAAAATTGAAATTAATGTGGAAAAATTTTGATATAAGTTTTAAAGAAATTACTGAATTCAAGATTCAGAATAAATATGTTAAATTATCACTCGTGACACAAACATTGTTTGAGTTTAGATTTTTTGAAATTTCCTAATATTTTATATATGCAGTGCCTACAAAGTAGGTTCTTGTACTGAGAGTAGTGAGGCAATATGGCGAATAATTAGTTCGTTAATGAAATCACAAGCAGAGTAAATTAAATGAATGATGGGTTATGAATAAAATGAATTTAATTTCACATATTTAATTTATCCTGTTTTGTTGATAAGCAATATTATTTACATTATTATGTTATAATTATGGTTAAATTTGGAATGTTTAAATGTAAGGATTGTGGGGATTGGGTTCATTGTAGAGAGGATGAATTTGAAAGAAGGGGGGATTGTTGTGAAGCTTGTTTCTTTGTTAAAACGATTAATTTATCCAAGTCAAAATATAAATATTAATATACTTGTTTATCCTTATTTTTATATGTTAGAATTCATGAGATTTAGATGTAAGGGTTGTGGTTATTATATTGATTGTACTCAGGAGGAGTTTGAAGAAAGAGGAGAGTATTGTGAAGATTGTTTTGAAAACAAAACCGAATAATTCTTTTTGATTATTTCAATTTGTAGAAATTTTGGATAATCAGAAGATTAATCCAAAACTCCTAAATTTAAACTAATCCAAAAATAATTTATTCTTTGGTTATTTTCGTTTTTTGAGAAGAAGATAGATTAAGCTTCAATTGTCTTATCTTTCAATCTTCTACTTTTAGGAATAAAGTTTGTTATTTTTTCTTGTGATGCTTTTCCTGTTCCAAGCATGTCGTCTTTATATTTTATTATCACAAATCCTGTGAAGTTGTTTTTTCTTATTACTTCGTGTCCCATCATCCAAGTTTGCATTTCTTCTTTTGTTAGTTCAATTATGTTTTTTGTTATTCGATCTTTTAGAATTTGTGAACCTTCAATTGATAATCTTATTCCTCTTTCTTCTTCTTTTGCTAGGTATACTCCAACTCTTTCTATGAATGTAGCTTTGCTTAATTTGTCAATTTCTTTTTTTCCCATATTTCCTTCAAATAAAAATATTCTTTCTTTTCCTCTTTTTAGGAGCGTTCCTTTTATGTCTTGAATTCCAAATTGTTCGTTTAGTTTATCAATTATTCTCATTCTTTCTTTCCCTACTAATAATTTTATTGATTCTATTGGTTTCATTTTTTATGATTTGAATTTTCTACTTCTTATTAAATAGTGAATTCTTTTGTTTTTGTAATTTTCCATTCCCCTCTCCGACCTCCATTTGCGAGATGGTGTTTCCCCCTTGGTCAATTATTGAAAATCAATAATTGTTTTGGATGAAAATTACTTTTTGAATTCAACTATTTTTATTTTTGATTTGTTTAATTGTAAATTTAGTTATTAAATATAAAATTATTAATCCTATAAATATTAATGTTGCATAAATTCCTGTTGATAAGAAAATTATTCCCATTAATAATGTTCCAACGTCTGTTGCTGTTTTTAGTTTTATAAACCAAAGTATTACCCATAGAAGTACCAAAATTCCTAATGTTGTGAAGCTTATGTTTAGTAATTTTTTTATTAATTTGATTTTCATTTTTTTTATTTCGGATTTGATTTTAATCTATTTATCTTATTAATTTCTTTTTGAGATTTAATTATGAAATCTTCCATGTTTTTTTTATTTGTCCAAATTGGATCTAAAATTTTTCTTAAATTTTTAATAAAAGGATATGGTCTTTTTTGTTTATGCCAATAAAATTTATTAAAATTAGGATTTTCAATTAATAAATATTCTGGGATGATTTCTGAAATATTCCAAGGGCTCCAACTAGAGCCTTCATAAATTTTATCCTCAATTTTTTTATTAAATATTTTTTCCCAAAATCTCCAATAAATTAAATGTAAAATTTCTTCTGCAATTATAAAAGAAGATTCATTTTCTTTTTTTGTATTCAATGTAATTTCATTTTTTTTAAAATAACCACTAACAATTTTTTTTGTGATATAACAAAGATAAGTTTTTTTAATTGAATTTTTTCCAAAATATTTTTGCATTTCGGAAAAAAACAAATTTTCTATTTCTTTCCAATAATTTTCAATTTTTTTCAATTTTTTTCTATCATTTATTAACTCTTTTTCTTGGTATTTTATTTCTTTAATAATTTTCTTTTTTATTTTTTTATTTAATTTTTTTGTAGATAAAATTTCTTTTATTAAATCTTTTGAAAAATTTATATAAATACAGTCAAAGGGGTTTTCATTTTTTTCAATATCTTCTTTGTTTAATGTGTCTTTTAAATCAAATATAAATTCGGCAAGTTTTTCTTTATTTAAAATTTTAAATTTTAATTTCATTTTATTCTCCTGAATTTACTAACAAAAAATCCTTCTGTGTTGTTGTCGTGAGGGTAGACCCTTTGACAGAGTTTTACTCTTTCGTTGTATGTTTTATCTTTCCATTTTGTTATTCCTGGTCTTGTTTTTATTGGGAATTCAAATCCTAAAATTTTTATTTGATCTCCTAATTCTGTTAGCATTGCATCTACTACTTCTTCGTTTTCTTCTGGAGCATGTGTGCAGGTTGAGTAAATCATTTCTCCTCCGACTTTTAATTGTTCAAATGATTTTTTGAATAATTGTTTTTGTAAATGTGAAAGTGCTTTGATTGTTTTTGGATTCCACATCAAGTAGGTTTTTGGTGAACTTCTAAGTGTTCCTTCTCCTGAACAAGGTGCATCAACCAGAATTTTATCAAATTTAATTCCTTGTCTATCAAAGTTTCTTGTTAGTGCTCTTCCCTCTTTTCTTGTTATTATTGTATTTGTTACCCCGCATCTTTCTAAGTTTGAAGCTAAAATTCTCATTCTTCCCATGGAAACTTCATTTGCAATTATTGTTCCTTTATTGTTCATTTTTGCAGCTGCTTGTGTTGTTTTACTTCCTGGTGCTGCACAAAGATCTAAATATAAATCCTTTTCTTTTGGAGTCATTGCGATTATTGGAAGCATCGAAGATAATTCTTGAATATAATAATAACCCAGTAAATGTTCCAATGCTCTCCCCAATTCTCCTGGAACAAGTGAAGATTTGACAATCATTATCTCCGGATATTTTTTCCAAGGTTGAGAAATAATCCAATTTTTTTCTTTTAATTTTTCTTTTAATTTTTCTGGAGAAATTTTTAGAGTATTACATCTAATTGATTTTACTGGTTGTGTTTTTAAAATATCCCAATATGATTGGTTATCTTCTTTGTTTGGAAGCAATTCTAAGATTCGTTCTACGAATAAATGTTTTGGTTCTGGAATTTTTCTATTATGTTTTGTCATGTTTCGACCATCCCTAGCCCCGACCACTATTGAAATATGGCGTTTCCCTTATTTAATCAATTAATTTTTAATTAATTATTGGGGATGTCGAAACTATATACAACTAGAAAGAAATAATTAATTTATAAGGATTGGGGATAATTATTTCAATGGAATTGTTATTTTAATTCCATAAATTGGATTTTGAATGTTTGATAATTCTGCTTTATCATAATATTGAATTGAGCCTTTTAATTTTTCTATTAATCCTTGGGTAAATTCTGTTCCAATTCCTTTGTTTTGTCCAATATCCTTTCTTTGAGGTTTGTTTTCTAGAAATTCATTTTCAATTTGAATTATTATTTTTCCAAAAAAAGTATTTTTTGTTTTTGTATTTATTTGGGTATTTTCTGGTGCCCATTTTATTGCATTTCCATAATGTGTACTGATTAATGCATTGATTGCGGCATTGTTCAGATTAATTTCTTTTGATTTTCCATGAATATTTGATTTAATATTTTTTTCTTTAAAATATTGAGAATAATATTCTTGCTCTTTAGAAAAAAGATCATATATATTTGTTGAACCTTTTTTTAACTCTTCTTTTGTTAACCCATTTATTTCTGTTAATTTTTCTAATCCTTTCAATTTTTTAATTTCTTTTTTTAATTCTGGAAGCATGTGATAAAATATATTTTCATCCTCTCTTTCCATTAACTTTTTTATTTGACCAATATAATTAATTGCGTTTATTGCTTCATGAACATATGTTCTATCAACCAAGTTACCACTATTTTTGCTTCTTTCATCAACTTCTTTGTAAAATTTAGTAACTTCTTCAATTTTTTTTGATATTTCTTTTATGTTTTCCATATTAATTTATAGCATTTTTAGTTTAAATAAGTTACTATTGTTGTATCTGATGAATGGTGACAATGTAAAAATTTTTATATATTGCAATGTCCGACATTATTCCTGTTATGAGTCACAAATTCGCTAAAATCTGCTACCCCCAACTTAAGTTGTGAGCTTGACCGCAGATTTTGCTAAAGAAAAAGTTTCAAAAACAGAATTCAATTGAAACTTTTCGAAGTACGAATTTTTACCTTCACCCTCGACAATGTGACGCTCACCTTTTCCACAAGAGGGGACTTTATTTTACAATGAGCCTCGGGAATACCATCTCGCCAAAGCTCCTGACACAATCTTTTTTGAAAAGGCATCCACGACTTGAGGAAAATTTTGAAAAATTTTGAGACACAAAATCCACGCAGTGATTTTGATTTAATTCGTGGTTTCAAAAACAGCCTATTAAAATTAATATTACATTCCTAATCCAGTGATTTCTATCCAATTCATCTTAAATCGCTCCCTGAACTGTTTTTAAAAAATATTTTTATAATTATACTAAAAATAATCTCATTTCATTTAATAAATTGACCTAACTAAACTCTTAAAATTCACAGCACTATGTGCGTAAATTTTAGCCTACCCATTTTGAACCCCAGTTCAGCTATTTCTTTCTTTTTAAAAATAAAACATCATACGTCAACAAAAATCAACTCACTCAATTAAATCGCTACACAAATTTAATTTTCGCTCGCTTTTACTAAATAAACAATTATCTAAACAGCCCCCACTTCCAAATTAAATATTAAATTTTCCAAAAAACATTCAACACATTTCTCAAATCTCCCTAGATAATTTAATTCCCTCAAAATCTCCGAACTACGTTCGGAAGATTTCTCCCTTTCTCTTCTTTAACTTCTTAAAATTTTTGACAAGTATTTGGGTGGACGGAAATGTTCAATTCTCCCAATTACAAATATTTCAGAATTGAATATTTAAGTTGAGGTGGACTAAACGAAAATCATAATTGTCAAAAATTTCGTCTTCCTCAAAACAACCCACTCTTCCTAAATATCCCTTCATTTCTAATCTCAAAATTCATTTCCTTGTTAGGTAAACTTCTATGCTTCAACAAAACAGCTTTTCTTCCCTTGCCTTTCTGTTTTAATTCAATGATACATTTACTCCAATACTTAAACAAATCACCCCCAACAATATTCATTTCTTTCTCTTTCCCGTTTCTCCAATCTTCTTCAGAAACAAATCCAGAATAAACCTGATTAGTAATTAAAATAGGAATCTCTTGTTTTCTACTAATCTCAACCAAAGTTCTCATTTGTCTAGCAACATCTCGATTAACTCCTTGAACTCTGTCCTCTTCATCAGATTGAAGAGCATCTCCCAACTCCAATCGATAAAGCATCGCCATAGAATCAACAACAATCAAACCAACTTGTTCCCCCTTCAAATGATCCAATAGTTTAGAAAAACAATTTTTCTGCTCCTGAAAATTGGTCGGATTTAACAACAAAATATTAGACAAAATTCTTTCAGAATTCACCTCTCCAACAATTTGTTTAACTCGTTCAACAGAAAATCCCCCCTCACTATCAATAAAAATAACCTTCTTATCCTTAGCTTGACTACAAGCAGCTAAAATACTAATATTACTTTTCCCAGAACCAGCTGGACCAACAACCATTGTCACAATTCCAGGTTCATAACCTCCACTAAGCCAATCATTCAAATCAAAACTTCCAGTTGAAATTTTTTCCATAATAAATTAACAAAACAACTATTAATAAAAATTTAGATAGTCACAAATTCGCTAAAATCTGCTACCCCCAACTTAAGTTGTGAGCTTGACCGCAGATTTTGCTAAAGAAAAAGTTTCAAAAACAGAATTCAATTGAAACTTTTTGAGGCGCGAATTTTTACATTCACCCTCGACAATGTGACGCTCACCTTTTCCACAAGAGATGACTTCATTTTACAATGAGCCTCAGGGATACCGTCTCGCCAAAGCTCCTGACAC
>Ga0190305_1000223_pt1 | contig 15029 bp, 12 predicted proteins | sample 48700723_MG_FD_161678 | JGI IMG/M metagenome (GOLD analysis project Ga0190305, IMG submission 161678) | Hydrothermal vent sediment bacterial communities from Southern Trench, Guaymas Basin, Mexico - 4870-07-2-3_MG | ecosystem: Environmental > Aquatic > Marine > Hydrothermal vents > Sediment ... | reverse complement strand
AAATAATCTTCATCTAAAAGTCCTACATTTTCTATAAACTTCCTCCGCATAAGGAGACTACAACCTGTAGCAAAATTTGTGGGTTTAGGTAATTCTCCTTTTACATCCTCCATACCTTCATAAACTACCTTTTCTCCATTATATTGAACTTTTTTAGGATCATGGTAACAATAAAGTTTTGAGGATACCATACCTATTTTTTTATCTATTTCTGCCAGTTTAATTAATTCGATTAAAGCATCTTTATCTATAATGGTATCATTGTTTAATAACCAAACATAATCAGCACCGCAATTTAAAGCATATTTAATGCCAATATTATTTCCACCTGCAAAACCAAGATTTTCTTGATTTTCTATGAAAATTAACTCTCTTTTAAAAGGTTCGTTATTATAGGAATAATGCCCTTTATGACAAAATATAGACTCTATATCTTGAGAATTAAACCATTTTTTCAGTATCAATACATCTTCTGTTTTAGAACCATTATCTATAACAATTACTTGGATCCGTTTATATTTGACGTTTTTGTAAATAGATTCTAGACATTTGATAGTATCCTGAGAGTTGTTATAGTTCAAAATTATGGCAGAAACCTTAGGTAAATAGATTTCTATATCTGGTTTTATTTTCCCTGCCCATTTCTCTTGGAGTCTTTTTTCATTTTCTTTTTCTGCTTTAAACCGGCCTTCACTGATTGATTCAAAGTGATAGAGGACACTTTTTGGCGTATAAACTACACGGTAACCTGCTTCTCTCACTTGAAAACATAGATCCACATCTTCATATCCATTTAAAAAACCTTCATCAAATCCGCCTAGCCTGTCAAAAAGTTCTTTGGGAATGAGCATACAGGCACCTGTTACCGCCTGATAGTCTTTTACAACATTTACTTCAGGGGCATCGGCTGGGCTTTTACGGTGTATATGATAAGGACAAATAGATTGAAGAAAATCAGCTATGGCTACGCCTGCATGTTGAATAGTATTATTTGGATAAAGTAACTTACTGCCTACAATGCCTATATTTTTTTCTGTTTCTATAATTTTTAACATCTCTTCTAGCCAGTCTTTTAGAGGAATAGTATCATTATTTAAAAATACCAAATACTTTCCTTTAGCTGCTCGTGCTCCTTGATTATATGCCTTGGCAAAAACCAGATTTTCTTGATTATGGATAACCTTTACATTAGGATATGTTTTTGCAAACTCATTCAAAAATTCCTTTGTGCCATCTGTTGAAGCATTATTAACAATGATAAGTTCAAATAAATGATTTGGCGTTACTTTATAAAGGGCATCAAGGCATTGTTTGGTATATTCAAGTTTGTTAAAAACGGGGATGATGATGGAAATGTCACACTTATCCTTTTTTTTAATTAGATCCTTGTAAATACTTTCCCATTCTATAGCATCTTCTTCTATTGTTTTGATAGGTGTTATTCCTTCTCGCAATTTTTTAATTAGTTGTGGATTGTTTACGACATTCTGTAGTATCCTGCATAATTCTTTTTCATTTGTGGGATTAAATAAAATGCCATTTATTCCGTCCCTAACAATTTCAGGTATTCCACCTGTTTTGGAAGCAATTACAGGAATTCCTGCACTTAAAAACTCTCTTACAGTTAATGGATAATTTTCTATCAAGGAAGGTATGATACCTATATCAACGTCAGATAATATTTCAGTGAGATTTTGGGGAGTATATCCACCTCTATATTCTATCCTATCATCTTCAAAGGTTGCATTTTTTATTTTCTTTATTTCCTCAGATTGACCATTCCCCCAGATAATTAACTTTGCATTACCTTTAACTGTTTTAAAAGCGTCGATTAGTAAATTCACATTCTTCAACTTATGAATTGTGCCTATATATCCAAATTTTATATATTTTGAATTAATGTTATTAACTTTTTTGCGAAATATCGATTTAAGCCCCAAGGGTAATCCTTTAATTTTATTATTTTTACCAAAACCATAAGAAGTATATTTTTTAGCTAAATATTTTGAAGGTGCCGAAATAAAATCTATGTCTTCAAAAAGCTTTTTTACATACTCTGAGCGATAGGCAATAGTATAATAAAGTGAAGCCTTTTGGGCAGGAGTGAATTCTGTGAATAAATCGGCTAATAGACATTGAACGCACTTATCAATTGTTTCTGGACCATCGCATACTATATTTGTTTTTGGAATATATAAGTGCGTCCTAGGACACATAAACCAAAAATCATGTAAAGTTAAACAAACTTTATATCCTTGCTCTTTGGCAATTTTTAAAAGAGAAAAAGGTAAAAATTGGTGCGTGTGCTGAAAATGGATAATTGAAAACTTTTTCTTCCTTATCAGTTCTGCGAAAACATTTTCAATTTCATGATTTTCGATATGCAAAGAAAGATTAGTATTATTAACTAAAAGCTTATATACTTTAATATCATTATAAAAATCCTCTTTTAATATTGGTAATTTTATGGTTAGATCAAGCTTTGGATATAAGACCGAAACATCATGCCCTCTTTCAATTAATGTCTTAGCAAAGTTATAAGTATAAATTTCAACACCTGCATACCATTCTGGTGGAAAATTGTGCGTTATCAAAAGAATTTTAAGTTTGTTATTTGAATTATTTTTTTTAATTTCTTCAGAATCTATATTCTTATTCTCATCATTTATGATTTTTACAATTTTTTTAACTACTTTTTTCATTTCTTTTTCCTCAAATACTCTTGCAAATAGTGTTTATATAAATCATTAAGTATCCTTTACCTTATGAAGCTCTAGCATGACCCGTCCACAATTTCGGATAATGTCTCGATCATTCGGCGCCAGTTCCATGGCCTTAGTTAAATGATATAGAGCTTTATTTACATCTTTTTTCTGCCAATAGATAAAGGCTAAATCATTATGTGCCAAGGCGAATTTAGAATCTAATTGCAGTACTTTTTTAAATAATTTTATTGCTTCTTCTTCCTGACCATTATTGTATAATTGCTTTGCTGTATAAAAGATCATTTTTATCTGGCCTCTTTGCGTTTTTTTTAATTTCATCTGAGTTATTGCCTGAGGAATTGGAACTATACCTCTTTCTCCTGGAGAAGCCCAAGATTCTCCATTCAAAATAGCTGAAGCCCATTCTATAACCTCTGATGGATAAACATCTCTATTATTTAAAACAATATTCGCCTTGAGCCTTGCATCATCTTTAGTAGCTTTGGTATATAGACCGTCTTTATCTTTAAAGTATTTAAATAAAGGTTTAGCTACTCTTGCTCCATAATATCCTTTAGCTCCTAAGGCAATCCAAAAATCCCAATCTTCATATCCCTTAACATTTGTCCTATACCCCCCTACTTTTTCCCATGCACTTTTTAAAAAAAGACTAGCTGTTGGAATAAAGTTTCTAAATTTTAAAATATCAAAGTTATATTCCCCACTTACCCAAATATCCTTTCTTTCCATCTGACCTTTTTCAAAAACTTCAACATCTGTATAAACTAAAGGATACCCTGCCTCCGCTATACGAAGGCACTCTTCTAACATAGTAGGCGCTATCATATCATCTGCATCTAAACAAAGAATATATCTCCCTTTAGCTATTTTTACCCCTCTATTTCTTGGAATGGCTGGCTGACCAGAATTATCCTGTTCAATTAGCTTGATTTTAAATTCTGAATATTTTTTAATTAATCTTTTCGCTATTTCAGAAGTATTATCAGTACTACCATCATTTATTATTATAACTTCCCAGTTAGAAAAAGTCTGGTTAATCACACTTATTATTGCTGTCTCTAAATACTGGCCATAGTTATAACATGGAACAACTACTGAAATTAAAGGTGGTTCCTTTATTACATAGATATTTTTAAGACTAAGAATCCTTTTTAAAAATTTTTTCTCTATATTTTCATTATATCTTCTACGATTAATTCTTTGTTTATCAGGTAATTCTATTATAGTTTCCCTTCGACTTAAGATAAAATCACAGATTTTGTCAAGATTTTCATTTCTTCCAGGTAGTAATTCGCTAATATTATGATACCTTGGAATGCCTGTATGAATGTCTGGCATATGGATTAAATCAAAAGGTATAGAATGTCTAACAAAATAATGATATGCAAATCTATAAGCCCTTTGGGCAATCGTTATATCAGAATCATTATCAAGATAAGTTATATGATTTTTTAATACTTGCAAAAATTTATTTTTATTTCTTACTGTAACTACAAAATCCTCATTTGCATAAATAGCATTCTCACAAACAATCACTTTTTTCCCTTTACACGCCATTTCAAGACCTATTGTGGATAAATATACCAGTCCCAAATGAGATAAATCAATTAAACTGTAGCTTGAAATTTCTTCTTCAGGTAAAATGACTTTAATATTTTCGACATTTTTCAGTCTATTTTTCAAATTTATAAAGTAATTCAATTGTTGAACATTATTTCCTGTTGCTCTCCTTCCACCTGTATTAGGATGAACCCTTATTAAAAGCATATTCTGTGGTGTGTTAAGGAAAAACTCTATTGTTTTTTCTATCCATTCTTGTTGATTTTTAAAACCTTTATCGAATTTTTCTATAGTTGCTACAACCTCATCCTCAGATGATGTAAAAAGACTAATAATATGCTTAAAATTATGTATACCCAAGAGATTCCTTATTTCCTCTTGTTTTTTAAAAATAGGAGGGTCAGAGAAAACCTTCCAATTTAGCCTTCTTCCAAATGCTTTATCTTCTAAATAGCAATAAATTGTTTTTAATTCTTCTTCTTTGAGGGAAATTTCCCTCCAATATTCCCAGCTTTGTAAAATAGGTTTATAGGAATGACAAAATTCATTTTTATGAAATTGTAAAGTTTCTATTAATGCTCCTCTTTCATGAATAAAAGTATGTATTTTGTGTTTTTTTGCCAGTTCAAAGGCTATTCTTGTCAAATATAGCCGACCATTAAAAAGTAAAAGAACATTAGGTTTATAAAAATCTATGATTCTTGATAAAGCAAGATAAGCAAGAGCACCACTGTACAAATAGTTTCTCAAAGCTTTTTCCATAACAGGATTATTTAAATCTATGAAGTTCACGCGAAAATGGGAATGAACTGAGGAAATGACCCAATTATAAAGATTAATGCCGTCAAAAGTAGCATTTTCTAATGCTTCTTTATCAATACTTAAAATCCATTTTTGTGCAATTTTAAAATCTTGTGGCATTAAAAAATTCCCTAGCCACTTATAAGGCATTTTCATCTTGTAAAAAAGATCTGCAACTATCGCTTGACATTGAAAGCAAGAATATTCATTTCTTGGTTCAGTTGCTGCCCAATGAATATCACACTCTGAAAATACCCCATCACATAGAATAAAATTTACCTCCATTCCTCTTAATTTCAAAGCATGAGCGATTGTTATTTCATACAAAGTGTGAAGCATCCATCTGGCGTAAGGAGAAAAACATAGGACTTTCATAATCTTTTTCCTCTTTCTTTAAAAGATTTTTAAAGTAAGCTATAGTTTTAGCTAAACCTTCCTCTAAAGAAACTTTTGGTTCCCAAGAAAGCGTATTTCTAGCCAAGGTTATATCAGGACATCTCCTTTTGGGGTCATCTTGAGGAAGCGATTTAAAAACAATATTAGATTTAGATCTTGTCAGCTTAATAATCTTTTTAGCTAATTCTAAAATACTTACTTCTTTTGGATTCCCTAAATTTATAGGCCCTGTAAAATCATCTGCAGTATTCATCACTTTAAGAAGTCCTTCTATAAGGTCATCTATATAACAAAAAGAACGCGTTTGAGAACCATTGCCATAAACGGTAATATCTCTGTTTTTTAAAGCTTGAACGATAAAATTAGAAATTACCCGCCCATCGTTAATTTGCATCCTAGGACCGTAAGTATTAAATATCCTGGAAATTTTTATCTTAAGCTTATACTGACGGTGATAATCCATAAAAAGTGTTTCTGCACATCTTTTCCCTTCATCATAGCAAGACCTAGGCCCAATAGGATTTACATGTCCCCAATAATCTTCCTTTTGAGGGTGAACTTTAGGATCTCCATACACTTCACTAGTAGATGCTAATAGAATTTTTATTTGCAATCTTTTTGCTAAACCTAGCATATTTATAGATCCGTGCACAGCCGTTTTTATTGTCTGTACAGGGTCTTTTTGATAGTAAATAGGCGAAGCAGGACAAGCCAGGTGATATATCTGATCTACTTCTACATAAAGAGGAAAAGTAATGTCATGACGGATAACTTCAAAATAGGGATTATGATTATAAAGTAAATGAATGATATTTTTTTTGCTACCAGTAAAAAAATTATCCACACAGATAACTTCATGACCCATTTTCAAAAGTCTTTCACACAAATGAGAGCCAATAAACCCCCCACCACCAGTGACTAAAATTCTCATAAATGACTCCTTTATTACTTTTTAATTTGCTATTCCTGCTTTTTCTCTTTTCTTCATTATTTTATTAACTCCCATTTCAATGGCGTTCCCTTCTTAATATCACAGGCTGCCTGTTTTCCTAAAATCTCTTTTAAATATTTCGGATGTAAGCCATAGCTTGGTCGGATAGAACGGATATTTTCTGCGGTAAAAACTTCTCCTCCTTTTATATTTTTTACTACAAATATGGAGCGAGATAGCTCTCTACTCCTTTTCATCTTTTCAGTTAAATCGTAAGAAACTTTCCCTAAAGCCTTTTCTACTTCTCTGACTGATTTTACCATTGTTTTGAATTCAGCAGGTTCTAAAGAAAAAGCAGCATCTGGTCCGCCTAATTTTCTATCTAAGGTTAGATGTTTTTCTATTATAGAGGCACCTAAGGCAACAGAGGCAATAGGAACCGAAATGCTCAAAGTATGGTCAGATAAACCTACTATAGTTTTAAAAGTGTCTGCTAAATTGGGAATAGTCCTTAAATTTACATCTTCTAAAGGCGCAGGATAAGCACTGGTGCATTTAAGTAAAGCTATTTGGTTATTTCCCATTCTTTTGCAGGCACTTACTGCTTCTTCAATATCAGAAAGAATAGCGATTCCTGTGGAAATAATTACAGGTTTTCCCTTTGAAGCTACATACTCAATAAGCGGAATATCGGTTATTTCAAAAGATGCAATCTTGTAAGCAGGAACATCTATTTCTTCTAAAAAATCTACTGCTGATTTATCAAAAACAGATGAAAAACATATTAAACCTTCACTTTCTGCAATTTCTTTTAATTTTGGCTGCCACTCCCAAGGAGTATAGGCTTCTTTATAAAGTTGATAAAAAGTCTTGCCATCCCATAAAGTTCCCTGTTTTATCCGAAAGTATTCATTATTACAATCAATAGTCATGGTATCTGGTGTGTAAGTTTGTAGTTTAACGGCATCGGCACCTGCTTCCTTTGCTTCTTTTATAAGTTTTACAGCATAATCAAATTTTTGAAGATGATTTGCTGAAAGCTCAGCTATTATGAAAACAGGAAAATTCTTCCCTATTTTTTTATTCTTTATTTCTAAATACATCTTGATACCCCCTTATTCATCCGCTTTATAAATTTTTATAATATACTTGTGACCTTTATGATAAAAAAAAGCTGGAAAATTTTCATTGTTAACTATTCTTAAAAGATTAAACTGTTCTTTTATTGTCTTATTAATATCTAATTCACTATCAGCAGGAGTTCTTCTTCTATAAAAAGTCGATTTTCCTCTCTGCTTTTTAGGTTTTAATTTTTCGTAGTCATCAATAAAACGCAAGCATAATTCTATTGTTTTTTTTGCCTGCTTTTCTCGGATTTCATCGTATAACTCATGACCCTCAAATATTAAAAAGTCCTTAAGATAAATATCACCATCATCTACATTTTCAGAAGCCTCAAATAGAACTATAGGGATTTTATTTTTACCCTCTAAAATTTGCCAAAATAAAGGAGCCCAACCCTTACCTTTTGGTAAATCGCTTTCATGAACCACGATATTATGTCTATGCATTAACAGAAACTTAGGTGGTATTATTTTAAAATAACTAAGAATAAATACAACTTCGAATTCTTCTGAAATATTTTTATAATCAAAAAATAACTTAGCTAATACCCCCTTTTTTCTTAAAATTTTACTTAATTGTCTTGCGTAAGGTACAAACCAACTAGTTTCAGAAGTTAATATAGCTAATTTTCTAAAATTCATTTTAATATTCTTACTACTTTAAAAGCCTCTGCATATTCTAGCCCAACCTTAATTCCCCAATTCTTTGCGATAAGCTTTACTCCTTCTAAAGACCGCGGATGAGGATATTTTTTTAACTCAATTTTATATTTTTCGAGCGCTTTAATTTTAATATCTATGGTTGTGGAAATATCAAAAAATACATCAGGCGAAAAATTTAAAGGATATCGCCATTCAGTAGAAGACGGTATTTCAAAAGAATATATTTCTTTTACACTTTCCTCTTTTAATGGTCTTGTTCCAGTTATCACAGCTCTATATGTAATTTGATGGTCAACATTTAAATCCATCTCATAATGAGTAAAAATTATCTCTGGATTAATGCTATTTTTTACCTTCTCAACAACTTTTACAATATCTAAAAATGGAACTGTATCGAATCTATTGTCAGGAAAATCATAAAAGAAAACTTCTTTAACCCCCAATATCTTATTTGCCTCTTTAGCTTCTCCTTTTAACTCTGTAATTTCTTCCTCTCTCCTTTTTCTATCCCTCATGTCATCTCTTGAGGTAATTCCTTCACCTAAAATTAGCGTATAAACCTCAAAACCTTCTTTAATTAATCTTGCAATTGTTCCACCACATCCTAAGACCTCATCATCAGGATGGGCAGCGACTATTAGAATTGTCTTATTTTCTTTAATTTTCTTCATAAACTACCTCAAAACGACCTACTAATTTATTTGATTTCTTATGAACCTCAGAAAATTCAATTTTTAAATTATTTATTTTAAAAAAAGCTTTAGGATACCCTTCTGCATCTAACATTCGGACAAAATCATAAAAATCATCCAAATTTTTTATCTCTGCTTTCTGTAAATTGCTTTCTTCGGGTCTTCTTCTTTTAAAAACTATTAGTTCTCCTTCTTGTGCCTGAGGGATAGGTTTGTTTTCTAAAATATAAGGAATCATATCAAAAAAGATAATTTGAGAAGCAGCAATAAAAATTTCTTCCGCACTTCCTATCCCAATATAAAAATCTTTTTTCAAATAAATCTTCCCTGTATCAATCCCTTCCTCTACTTGAATTGCTGAGATTTTAGTATGATAGATTTTACGTTGAATTAAATTTTGAAGAGGACTACCACCTCTACCAAAAGGAAGATCTGTAATGTGAAAAACAACACAGGTATACTTTTCATAAAGTTCTGGAGGTATTATCCATGACCAATGAGGGAAAAATATCCATTCAGGGTTAATACTCCTGATATTTTTTTCACTTAATTCTCTCTTGTCTGTAATTATTACAACCTCATATTTATCCTTATATAATTCTTTAAATTTATATGCTTTCCTGATATTCCAAGATTTTATTGTAGCTATAACTACTTTTTTCATAACAATTATTCTCTTATTACTTTATCAACTATCCTTAAACTCCCTTTCCCATCAATAAATTTTTTTGCTATCTTAGATTTACTTTCTCTTGTTTTTACATTTTTTAGATATTCTACCGCATCTTTAATTTTCTCAAGCACATCATTTTTATTATACCATCCAACATACTTTAAAAATCCTATTCTTTCCCATCCTTTTACATTTCTTAATTGATTTTCTGCTACACAGATCCCTACTGTAGGGACTCCTACTCTTGCAAGTTCGTATAAAGTCTGTCCACCTGCAGAGATAGCTATATCAGATTCCAACATAATCTCTTTTATTTTTTTGGCATCTGGATAATAAATCAAATTGGTATTTTTATCTGCGCTCTTTTTAATTTCATCTATATTCTGAAAAGCATTTCCAACTATGACATTCTTTTTCAACTCAGGATAGTTTTCTCTTAAAAATCCCAAAATCTTCGGAGTCATATTTCGCATATCATCCCCACCAAAAGTGATCATTATGCTCCCGACCTTTTCTTTTATTTTCTTTTCTGACACTTCCCAAAATTCTTTTCTTAAAGGAGTATATTTTGTTCCAAGAAGATAAGTTACTCCGTTAGTATGGGGATAATTCAGTTCTTCTGCATAGATACTACCATTTACTACAATCCCTTTTGGATAATTTAACCTTTTATTATCGTCTATATATACAGCTAATTTTACTAAATCGGATAAGGTATTATAAAAAGAAATATCTGCTAAGTAGGAATCTATAATAGCAATATCAGCATCTTTTACTTTTTTGAATAATCTACTTTTTTCATCAAGCCAATTGAGTATTTGATAATTTTTATCCTTTAACAAGTCCTTGATGCAATCATCACCATTTATCATAAACTCTGGCAATATTCCTCTCTCTTCAAAAGCCTGGTAAAGAGAAATACATCTGGTTATATGACCAAAACCTATATTTCTACTTCCTTCTGTAATAATGAAAACTTTCATCTTGGTAAATTCCCTTCCAAAAAATCTCTTGCTCTTTTTAAATCCTGCAAATCTAATATTTTTATCGCTTCTTTAATTTCTTCTTCTAAAGTATTTAATATCTTCTTTTGAACAACTTTTTTATTTATCAATTTTAGCCATGGTTTTTCTTTGTTAAAAAGATTTACTATATCATAAGCATTAAAATATTCATTTTTTGGATATAGATAATCAAATACTGCACAAAGCAAGGCATAGTCCTCTTCTGTATCCAGGGTTATCCTTATATCAGAGGCATAAAGTTCTTTTGGCGCTTTTACTATATTGATTTTAAATTTTTGAGGATTCTTATAAATATAAGGCGTAACATGTTCCTTCTCATAATATTTAGTGGCATTTTTATAAGCTTCTTCTAAGGCATTAAAATTAAAAACTTCCACATCAAGACCATGTGGGTAAGTTCTTGTTAAAGAATTAGATGTATAATCTGCCACTTTATTTATATGGGCATCAATTGTTAAATCTGTAATATCTACATCTATACAAGGACAATCACTTGTAATTCTAACAACTACATCAATATTATTTTTTTTTGCTGCAAAATAGTACCTAGATAAAACATTTTCCTTGCTGCCCCTGAAATATTTTACATCTTCTTTTTTGGCAATATCTACAATCTCATTATCCTCTTTATCCTCTGTGGTAGCAATAACAATATCATCAATTTTTTTAGATTTTTTCAATCTCCTAATAACTTGCTCCAAACATGTAATGCCGCTGTTAAAAGGAAGTTCTTTTAAAACTTTCCCAGGCAATCTTGTTGAAGAGATTCTTGCCTGAATTATCGCTGCTATTTTCATAATTTATTTACATTTTTTCTTTAGAAGAAACATTGAATCTACATTATTGTCATTTAAATATTTCAACTTTCTTTCCTTCACTTGTTTTAAATCGCTAAACAAATCAAGATACATTTTTGAGAAATTTGCTTTCCAGAGTAAATTTCTCTGTCCTCTATATATTATTTCTGTATATTTATCAGAATAATACTCAAATCCCCAAATATATTCTCTGGTGCATCTATATATTTCACACATAACCGTCTCTATGTCTGAGGGGGCAATATGTATAAGAAGGCCAGATGTAAATACTAAATCAAAATATTTATCTTTAAACGGAATATCAAATGCAGAACCTTGAATAATATTAATAATATTTTTGGTTCTTGACTTAGAAAACTCAACTGCATAACTGTTTATTTCAATACCATAGAGGTTTTTAAATCCCATTTTTTGAAGTAACAGCAGTTGATTACCAATGTTCGAGCCTACTTCTAAAATTTTAATCGACCGTTCTAATCCACCAATAAATAGATTATTTAGCTCTGTTCTACTTACTCCAAATTTTTTTCTATACATTTCATCCAATTCATCCAAAGTAAGGATATTTCTATCTGTATATTTCTTACCAAACTCTCCCACCCATTTTTTTACTTGCTCAGTAATATTAGACATTTTCTCTCCTCATCATTTGCTCTTTCCACATTTCAAATTCCCAATATGTTGGCATTTTCATCTAAATTTCCTTGAATACCCTCAAAACAGTACCAACAACATACTCAATATCTTCATCACTCATTTTTGGATATAAGGGAATACTTACCTCTCTTTCATAAAAATCCTCAGCATTTGGGCAAATTCCTTTTTTATATCCCAATTTTTGATAATAGGGTTGCCAGTAAACAGGAATGTAATGAACCTGCACACCCAATCCTTTTTCTCTCAGTTTTGCAAAAATTTCTTTCTTCTTATCTTTATATTTATCTTTCAATCTGATGGGATATAAATGCCATGAAGATTTGGCATAATTCTTTTCTACTGGAAGGTTAAAAAAATCATTGTTTTCAAATGCCTCCTTATAAATTTTTACAATCTGTCTTCTTCTTTCTATAAACTTATCAAGCTTTTTTAGCTGGGAGATACCCAAAGCACACTGAATATCTGTCAACCTATAATTATAGCCTAAAAACTGCATTTCATAATACCAATGATTAGCGTGAGGCGTGAGGTGTGAAGTGTGAGGTGGAAAGGATAAAGATTTATTAAGGAATTTTTTGGGATTTTTTGTTACCCCATGTTGCCTAAACATGATAAGCTTTTCATAATATTCTTTATTATTTGTTAAAACTGCACCACCTTCACCGGTTGTTATTGGTTTTACAGGATGAAAGCTAAAAACAGTCATATCAGAATATTTGTAATTGCCTATTTTTTTACCTTTGTATTCTGCTCCCAAAGCGTGGCAAGCATCCTCTATCAGCAGCAAATTATATTTTTTAGCAATTTCCGCTATCTTTTCTAAATCTGCAGGATGGCCAGCATAATCCACCGGAACAACAGCCTTAGTTTTTTTAGTAATTGCTCTTTCTACTAAATCAGGATTTATACTACCTGTATTTATTTCTATATCTACAAACACAGGATAGGCACCTAGAAATAATGCTGCATTGGCAGTAGATAGAAAAGTTATAGGAGAAGTTATTATTTCGTCATCTTTATTAATATCAGTTACAAAATACGCAGCATGAAGAGCAGCCGTTCCAGAAGAGAAAACCGTCGCATATTTCGCTCCACAGTAAGCAGCTAAAGCTTCTTCAAACTCTTTGACCTTAGGACCTTGAGTTAACCAATCTGATTTTAAAATTCTAACAACTTCTTCAATATCTGCATCATCTATTAATTGGCGACTATAAGGTATAAAAGAAAGCATCTCATTTAACTTTTAAATGATTCAATTATTTGAAGCATCTCATCAATTGTTATCCAATCCAAATTAGTATCACTTCTATATTCATAGTCTTCTGGGAGGGAATTGCCCTTCCAATTTTCAATCTTCCAGAATGGGAAATTCGGCTTTATGACAAAAAAACTTCCTATATCGATAGCCCTTCTTGATTCATCTTTTGATATTAAGACCTCATTTATCTTTTCACCTGGTCTGATACCATTGGTTTCCAATTTACATTTAGGGCATATTGTTTTTGCAAGGTCTACAATTTTCATACTGGGGATTTTAGGAACAAATATTTCTCCTCCGTGCATTTTCTCTAAACAAGAAAGTGTAAAGTTTACTCCTTGCTCAAGGGTAATCCAGAACCGTGTCATTCTGAGGTCAGTAATAGGTAATTTCCCAGTTTGTTTATATTTTAAAAACAATGGAATAACACTTCCCCTGCTTCCCACAACATTGCCATATCTGACCACACTGAATTTAGTTGTTCCTCCTGCATATGAATTGCCTGCTACAAATAATTTCTCTGCACAAAGTTTAGTGGCTCCATACAAATTAATGGGATTCACTGCTTTATCTGTGCTAATAAAAATGACTTTTTTTACTTTCCTATCAATAGCTGCATCTATAACGTTTTGTGCTCCAATAATGTTTGTTTCAATACCTTCAAATGGGTTATATTCTAGTGCAGGCACTTGTTTAAGCGCTGCTGCATGAATCACATAATCAACCCCGTGAAATGCCCTATAAAGTCTATCTTTGTCTCTTATATCACCAATAAAATATCTCATACATGGATAATCCTTTTCATTAAAAACCTGTTTCATTTCGTACTGCTTTAATTCATCACGACTAAAGATAATAAGTCTTTTAGGTTTATAATTGTTTAAAATAATCTCTGTGCATTTTTTACCAAAAGAACCCGTACCACCAGTAATTAAAATAACTTTGTTATTCAGCATAAATTAGCTTCTCCCCTTTACTTCTGTAAGCAAATCCTGTGCCTTATTCTTAAAAAATTTGTTAGTTCCCAAAAAATCAGGATTTTTGTCTTAAAAAAGGAAACTTGGGTTAAGAAATTTCCCACCCTTAACACCTTTGGCCAGTGTCCCTGGTAGTTTTCAAACTCATTGGGGTCAATTCCAGGGGTTATCACATGACCTTCAAGTCCCCAATCCATTTTCTTTGTTTGAGAGATAAACAAAAGTTTAATGGGTTCACTTTGCTCAATAAGTAGTTTTACCTGTTTTAGGTAATCTTCTTTAGATATAGTGTTTCCTCCTAAGGCAATTTCAGTAGAAAGCTTGTTATGAAAGATGAGTATTTTGGGAATTTCAATGTCTTTTACCAGTAATAGGTCGTCAATATTTTGACAAATAATTATGTCATAGAAATGACAATAGCACTTCCTTAAAGCATGTTCTTCAGAGATTAATATTATGTTTTCCGGGACAGGCCGTTGTTCAACTAACCACTCTTTTCGTCCTCCTTTCAGCCGTAAGACCACTTCAAAAAGATGGCCTGTTTTGGCTAAAAGGCAAATATAAGGTCCATGCCAATTAAAAGTAAGTATATTTAATGGCATGCCTTAAAAAATGCAAGATAGATGCCAAAAAATAGGAACAAATCTTGCAGAAAAAGAGATTGTGTCCCAGAGCCTTAAAAGAGTATTGGATTATAAAAAATTTTCTTCAGAAAAAGCACGTATTTT
>Ga0190305_1000219_pt1 | contig 15126 bp, 20 predicted proteins | sample 48700723_MG_FD_161678 | JGI IMG/M metagenome (GOLD analysis project Ga0190305, IMG submission 161678) | Hydrothermal vent sediment bacterial communities from Southern Trench, Guaymas Basin, Mexico - 4870-07-2-3_MG | ecosystem: Environmental > Aquatic > Marine > Hydrothermal vents > Sediment ... | reverse complement strand
CAAAATTCTTCGGACTTGCAGATGCTTTAAATATTTTATAATCATCATCAAATAAATTTGGTAATTTAATATCATCCAATTTATTCAATGTATCTTGCCAAGAAGGAATAGTTCCAGAAGTTTTCAATGGTTCAATTTTTGGAATTTTCAATAAATTAGCATAATCAAAATTCTTCGGACTTGCAGATGCTTTAAATATTTTATAATCATCATCAAATAAATTTGGTAATTTAATATCATCCAATTTATTCAATGTATCTTGCCAAGAAGGAATAGTTCCAGAAGTTTTCAATGGTTCAATTTTTGAAACACTAAATTTATCATAAAAACTTTCAACATTTCCAGAAGTTTTCAATGGTTCAATTTTTGGAATTTTCAATAAATTAGAATAATCAAAATTCTTCGGACTTGCAGATGCTTTAAATATTTTATAATCATCATCAAATAAATTTGGTAATTTAATATCATTCAATTTATTCATAAATCCCATATAACAAGGAATAGTTCCAGAAGTTTTCAATGGTTCAATTTTTGGAAGATTAAAAGAAGGCAAAGAACCAGAACCTTTCAAAGGTTCCATTTGCAAAGAGGATCCAAAATCTAATGGCGGCGGCGAACAACTACTCATAATTATATTAAACAAATTCTTTTAATAAATATTTGGCTTCTTCAAAATACGCATCAATTTTATCAAAAGATAAGCTATTCAATTTCTTTGAACAAGATTTAAAATATTTCCTTAAATTAGAAAAAGTTTCCTCCATTTTATTTTTTGGATTATCCATCAATTCATTAACTGTAACAAATTTTTCCCTATTTTTATATCTATAAATAGAAGATAAATAACTTAAAGAATAAGTCAATGTGGATAATGATTTATTAAATATCTCTGAATGAAATTGTAAATTATTTTCAAAAAGATTTTTTTTAATTTTTGAAGGAGGAAAATTTGAATAAGCCATTTTTATAAACATCTCTTCTTTTCCTTTTGAATAAAAGGAACTAGCTTGCAAAAAAGTTTCAATACTTCTCTTTTTAAGATAATCATATATATTTTCCTCTGGTTGATTTTCATGTAGAAATTTTATTGAATTATCTAATATTTTTCTATCTCCCAAAAAATATTCTCCAGTTAAAATTGGTTCAGTATATTCTATATCCCTATAAAATATTTTTTCTTTAAATTTTTTAAAGTCTATTTGATTAAAGTCAAAATTATTAATAAAAATGTTTTTTTCTATAGGTTTTTCATAAATTAAAAAAATATCTTTGTCGGAATCTTTTTTTCTTGATCCATAAATTAAACCAAGAAGAGGTTTTTCCAAAATCCCATTTAGTTTAGAAATTTTTTCAATAGAAATTATTTCCTTCATAATAAAGCCAAGGAAGAGGATATTAAAAATGTTACTATTCTAGAATTAATATATTAAATATCATCCAATGGCAAGACATAAATTGATAAAAATCTAATAATTAACTCAGAATTTATTTTTTAGATAATTATTTGTCTTAAGAGCGAAAAGTAAATTTGCGTCTAGTAATTTAATTGAGCAAGTATGTTCTCTAAATTATTATCTCCTCATAACAAATAACTTTAACTTTTCTAGGTGAATAAACATTGTCATAAGAATTTATCAAAATTTCCTTAGAATAAATTTCTCCTTTACTTTCAAAATCAAGAACACATGCATCTTCTGGTAAACAAATATTCATAAAACAATTTTCAAATTCTTCTAAAAAATAAATTTTTAAATTCTCAGGAAAACCACTCTCATTAGAATTGATTGGTAACGCACTTAAACTTAAAATATTTTCTCTAAAAGAATCATTTATCTGTACCGTATTTAAAAAAATTGCTTGTTTTTGATTGATAATTTTTCCTTTTTCAAATTTCACTTCATCACCTTTTATAATTATCATTAAAACACCCATCAATAATAATATTGCTAAAAATACTTCAACAATTCTTATCCAACCTTTTTTATTTTTCTTTACCATATTTTAATAATTAAACTCCCAATTTTTTCATTAGCATATTTATCTAAATAATTAATTGAAACCTGTTTTGCAAAAATTTCTGTTTTTAATTCCTTAAATTCACCACTTGTTATATTTGTTCCATCAGCATATTCAAATTGAACATGGAAATCAACATTACTCGGAATTCCAAAATTGTTTTTTACAATACTATAATTTGCTTCCATTTCTTCAATAAAAGAAATAATTTTTTTTTCTAAAATTCTTTTTTCACTAGAAATACTATCTACTTCAACGGACACACAATCTGCTCCAGAAAAGCTTCCCGTATTTTCAAAAAAATTATCAGAATAATAAGCTTTTACAAATCCCAATCCTCCAGGTATAAGAATAGTATTTCCAACAATTTCAGAAGCTATTTCCCCAGATTTATTTTTCACAATAACAACCCTTTCAGAAAAATCATAATCTGGATTTAAAATTTCTATACATCCCCCTATATTATCTGTATTATTAATTCTAGAGGTATAAACTAATCCAGAAATTTCTTTAATGATTTCAATTTTAATGGTTTCAAAAACATCTTCATTTTGTTTTTTTGAGTCAATGGGTGAAACGACAATTACATATGCAAAAATTAAAAAAACAATAAACATAGTAAAAGATAAAATCATTCCAACATGTGATCCTTTTTTATTTTTCATTTTAACCCAAGATAATATTTGCAATAGTTGATATCAAAAATGATAAAAACATCAAACCAAAAGAATGCTTAACCCCCGCTTTAATATTTCCCTCAGCTAGTTTTCCAATAACAAGCCCAGTAAAAAACCCTTGAACTAGAATCAAATATAAAAAAGAATTAGAAATTTGTTCTTGTTCAGCTTCAACATTTCCCGTGCTACCCAATCCTCCGCCTCCAAATCCTAAATTCCCTCCCACATTACCCATTCCAGAAACCATCGGAATAATTTGAAATTGCATAATAATAATAATAATAATAAATACTAAGAAAATAATATATCCTTGAACAACTAATGTAGAAATTGAAGCTTTTCTTTCTTTCTTTAATTTATCTGACATATTAACTGCATCAGCAACAGCCTCAAGAATTTCCCCAATATCTCCTCCTGCTCTTTCTGCTTGCCCAATTAATGTCAAAGCTCTTGCAATTGATTTATTATTAACATCTTTTGCAAAAACTTTCAATCCTTTACCCAAGGGAATTCCTAATGAAATTTGATTTGCTAATTTTTTAATATGTGAAGTCAAAACACCATAATTTTTATTAGTCATATTGATGATGCTTTTACTAATTGGAGTTCCAGTTTTTACACTTTCAACAAGATTTCTTGCAAATTCCAAAAACATTTCTTCCTTTTCTTGAGCAATTTTATTTTCTTGAGTAATTCTGATAATTATTGGGAGTGTTCCAATTAAAATTCCTATTCCAATAAAAATTGAAAAATTTTCTCGATTAAGAAAAAAATAAGCTATTAAAATTAAAATTAAACCAATTCCAATACCAATCAAATCTTTATCTTTTATTTGTGTTCCCATTATTTTTGCCTCTTTATTTGTAAAAATGTTAAAAATATTATATTTATAACAATAACTCCTAAAATAATCATTAACCCAATCGCCGTAATACTCATGGAAATACCTAATCCACTTATTTTCATAATCATCATTAAAAGCATTAAAATCATTGGAGCTGCAATAACAAGACTAATATAAATATCCATAAAAGTTTCAGCAGCTTTTGCAGCTTTTTGTTGTTCAATTTTATAATCAAATAATAATGTTTCAGCTCTTTTTTCAAAGAATTTAGGTAAATCTCCTCCAGAATTAATTGTAGTTACAAGCCCATTCAAAAGTTCAGCTAATTCTTTACTCGGACTATTTTTGGCAGTATTTTTCAAAGCACTAACAATATCATATCCATATAAATTAATTTCATTAATCATTTTTTTAAATTCTTTTTCAATAGCTGGATATTCTTTTGTAGAAATAATAATTTTAAAAATATTAATAGGATTAATCATAGATCCAGAAATTGCAGACATATGAATTGTTGCAAAAGGCAATTCTTCATCAATAGCATATTCAGCAGATTTTTTTTCAAGAGAGGGATAAATATACATCATTAAAAATGTGCCAATAGGCACAACAAATAAAATCCAAAAAACTTTAAAAAATCTTATATTCACCATTTCAGTAGCACGTGTTATAATTGGAAGTGTTGCTCCAAAATTAAAAAATAAAAAAAACAAAAATAAAAAACCTCCCACAATTAAAGATAATAAAGTTGTTAGAAGAATCATGGAAACATATCCAGTAGGAGTATAATCTAAATTTGCCCTAGTCAATTCATTTTCCATTTTTTTGAAAGATTCTTTTTTCAATAATTTTCTCGAAAGTTTTGAAAATAATTGGCTAGCTACTTTAAAATAAATTGATTTATCCTCTTTCTTTTTTTCTCTTGCTTTTTTTTCTTTTTCTTTTGATTTTTTTAATCTTCTTAAAGTTTCTTTTTCTAATCCCTTTGGAGAAATTTCTTTTAATGAGAAAATTTTTCCCCCTTCGCTAAATAATTTATTTTTTATTTCTTCATTTTTATTTTCTTTTTTTTCTATTTCTTTTGATTCTTTTTCAAGAGATTTAGAAAAAATAAACTCATTTAATTTTATTTTAATTTTTGAATTTGAATCAATTATTTTTTTATTTAAAATTTTTATTTGAGAATCAATTAAATTTTCTTCTTCTTCTCTAGAATTAATTAACAACTCATTTAATTTTTCAATTTCTTCAACAGCTTTTTTTTGATCTGTTAAAATTTTTATTATTGTTTGCAGTTTATCTTCTTTTGAAATCATATGTTCTTAATTTTCATTTGTTTTTTAATTAATGGACACCCGAGGCTCCACTTGGGGTCATCCCTTGTGGAAAGGGCGACCGTCTCTGTGTCGAGTAGGGAGTGTGAAAATTCGTTTTTTTGTTTTTTGCGAATTTGTCATAAATTGTTTTTGAAATCACCTTTTTTAAGAGGTGGATGCCTTTTCAAAAAAATTCCCAAAGGGCAACCGTCTCTGTGTCGAGTAGGGAGTGTGAAAATTCGTTTTTTTGTTTTTTGCGAATTTGTCATTTAATTAAATTTCCAATTTGTTCATTTAATTTTAAACATTCTTTTTTCAAATCATTGAATTTTTTAGGATCATTTTCTTCTTTTGCATTAGCCAAATTTTTCAATTTTTTATCTAAAGAATTAATTAGCTGTTTTACAAAAATTAAATTTTCTTCTTTCATTTTATATCAAATTTTTTTAAAACAGTTTCGGGTTTTTTATAGTATTCATTGATAATATCTTGCACTTCATTAAATTTGAAAACTTTTTGTTGAAACATTTTATGTAATAATTCGGCCCTCCTTCTAAATTCAACGGAAAGTAAATCTAAACTAATTCCATATCTTTCTTTTATTTTTTGAAACATTTTACTTTCTTTCTTAAAATAAAATCTATCCTCGGTTGCATTCCACACAAAAGGAGTATTTGTTAACGCAATACCTTCCGTATCAACATTAACAATTTCAACAATTTCTCTTAATTTTCTTGTTTCTTGATTATTAACAATAGCATGAGTCATAATACACATACTATCCAAAACATTAAGTAAAGAAGGAGACAATTCAATTGGAGGAGTTTCTAATCTTTTAATAACAGTTTCAATTGAATCAGCATGCATAGTAGCAATAGAAGAATGTCCCGAGGCCATACCCTGAAATAAAACAGAGGCCTCTTTACCTCTAACTTCTCCCACAATAACATAATCTGGATTTTGTCTAAATGAAGCTTTTAATAAATCATATAAACCCACTTCCCCCATTTTTCCCATCCCTGTTGCAGCACGAGAAACACTTGGTAACCAATTCTCTCTTGGAAGATTTAATTCACGAGTATCTTCAATAGTTACAACTCTAGCTTCAGGAGGAATAAAAAAAGTAATAGCATTAAGCAAAGTTGTTTTACCTGAAGCAGTTCCACCAACAAGTAATAAATTCATTTTATATTCTACAAGCAACCACAAATAAGCAAGCATTTCAGGACTTAAAGTTTTAAATCCAATTAATTGAACAGGTGTCCAAGGAGTTTTAGTAAATTTACGAATTGTAAATGTTGGACCTTTACTTGTAATATCTTTAGTATATGTAGCATTAACCCTAGAACCATCAGGTAAAGAACCATCCAAAATAGGTTTAGCATAAGAAATATATTTCCCACATCTTTGAGCCAATTTTTCAACAAAACTTTCTAATTTTTCACTACTATTAAAAATTAAATTTGTTTTAAGATTTCTAAATACTCTATGAACTATATAAATTGGAGTATTAGCTCCATTACATTCTATATCTTCCACAAAATAATCTCTCAATAACGGTTCAGTTTCATTAAATCCAATAAAATCTCTACAAAGATAATAATATATTTTTTTATAAGATTCATAACTCAAATTAATTCCAAGTTCAATTGCTAAAAGTTTTAATCTTCTATCAATATATTCAAAAAGAGTTTCATTTCCTTGACCAATAATTTTTTTAAAATTAATCATGCTTCTAAGTGCAGCAACAATTTGATCCCGATATAATTCTTCTTCTTTTGTTAATAATGGTTCTTCAATTTCATACATTACTTCATATTTTTTAGGATTCCAATAAATATGCACATAAGTAAACGGAGAAATCAAACAATATCTCACATCAATTTTAGTTTTATCTTTAATTTTTTTTAAGGGAGGGATTTTTGGCGTAAAATCAATCGCGACTTGAGGATAATCCAAAATTCCTACTTTTTTCTTTATCATTTTAAATATTCAGTTTAATTCAAAATCAATTGTTTGATTTATTCCTCCTTTATTCGAGATGAATATTGTATATGGGGTAGGGGATTTAGAAATAATTTTATTTTCTTCTTTCCCAAAATAAGTTATATTTAAATTTTCATATTTTTTTGTAAGGGTAATTTTATAATTTCTCCCTTTCTCTTCGGTCAATATTTCTATTCCTCCCTCTTCAATAATTTCCCCTGGCTGACTATAAAGATAATTTCCCTCAAGTAAAAATAAAATAGAATCATTTTCACAATTTATTTCAAGTTCTCCTTTTTTTAAACTGATTTCAATTTTCCTTTTATTTCCAATTCCTCCTTCTTTAATTTCAGTTATTATGGAGTCAATTTCTTTTATCATCCCAATAGATTGTTCAATTATTGCTTGATCTTGTAATTCTTCTATTTTAGGTTTTACAAACGATAAAACAAGACCAATTAAAACAAAAGCAACTAAAGTATATGTAACTGTTTCAATCCAAACTTGTCCTCTTTTTTTCATAAAAATCACCTTTATTTTAAAAGAGATTTTCAATTTAAATAGTTAATGTCTTCAACAATAATTTATTTGTGAGGTGGAATCAGCAACATCACATTGATTTTGATTTATTTTTGGAGCAAGCTCAATTTTTTTAGGAAATGAATCAATTCCATAAACATAATATGTTTTTCCTCCTTCTTTAGAAGGTAATTTCACACCTGTAGAATTGTTTGGATAATTTGTAACTCCTTCAATTGTTATATTTTGATTAGTCAAAGTAAAAGTTTTAGAAGAAGTTTCCATCGAAATTCCAACCAATAAAGAATCGATTTCAATCTCTCCTCGACTTATAGAAATTTGTAAAATATTATCACTAGAATTATAACAAGTATATTCACCATTAATTTTTATTTTTTCAAATATTCCATAACAAGATTCAGTTTTTTCAAGACGTTCTTCAACAAAAGATTGAATAGTTCCCCAAATTCCTGCAATCAAAGCTATGGCAAGTGCAATTAAAAGAACAGTTGATACAACTTGAGAAAGTGCTTTTTTATTTTTCATTTTATTTCAACTCATTGAAACATAAATTCCATGTCTATCCTCACAAGTATATGCTTTTTCGCCAGTTGCTGTACTTCCAATCAATACAGGAATTAATAATATTTCTTCTCCAGGGGTAGAAATTATTCCAGAATAAGTTCCTCCTTGAGTTAATCCAGTTTCTGGCCAACTTCCATCATCTCCCAAAAATTCTGTAGAATAAGAACCTTCTGAAGTTATTTTAGCTTTCAATTTGTATACTGGAACATTTCCAATGTTAGATACATGAACATATCCACCTGAATAACCTGCTTCCAAAGCAACATCTTCACATACTAATTTAATATTTGTGTTAGTATCAAATTTAGTTATAGCTTCTTCAGTAATTCCTCTAAACCATAAGAATACAATCAAACCAATCACAATCACAATAGCAATTAATAAAACAGTTGCAATCACAGGGGATAGGCCTTTTTTATCTCTCATATTTTACCTAATCTTTTTTAGTTTTTAAATTTAGTTACAATTTATTTTTTCAGTTATCTTAGCACCACTACAACTAACAAATCTAATTTTATTATTTTCTTCTTGAAATCTCGCAGGAATAAATTCAATTAATTCTATATTTGGAGGCAAATTATCAAATATATACCCATTTTCATTTCCTGGTTTCATAAAATTTTCATTTCCCAATGTAACTACAACGGCACTCCCATAAATTTCTCCAGGAGGTTGATTCAAATTTTTAGATAAATCTATTGTTGCAATTTTTTGTTCGGTATTATTTGAAGCATGAATAAAAAATCCAGCTAAATTAAATTTCCCATTATTTTTCAAAGTTATATTTAATTGATTTGTAGAACAATTATAATCTTTCAAAACAATCGAAACTCCTCCTGGACATTCCAAAGCATCTGCAGGAACATATGTTTTTAGATAATTATATACAATTACACTCATAACAATTCCCATTGTAACTAATAAAACATATCCAATTATTGCACTCACAGCTTTTTTGTTTCTAACCATATATTATATACCTCTCACTATTAATTATATGGTGAACTAGATAATAAAAGTTTTGCCCTTTTTCTAATTTGAAAATATATTCATTCTCTTCAATTTTAATTTTAAATTCATCAATAAAAGTATAATCTTTTTCAATAATCCCACTTTCAGTTATTTCAAGATATTCTGTCCCATTATATACACTAATCAAAGTTTCCTCGATTTTATTCCCAAAAAGTTTAATTGAGCCTTGTTTACCAAAAATGAATAAACTATCTTTCTCCACTCCAATTTTATTTATATAATTTTTTGAAAAATTAAGAAAAATATCTCCAGTTTCAATATCACTTAATGAATTATAAGAAACATAATCCAAAATATATCTTTTTTCAATATTCAATTCATCTGATAAATATTTTAAATCAAAAGTTTGAACCCTTTTTCCAGAGTTAACTATTGTAATAAAGCCCATAAAAATAGAAATAATGATAATTATTGTAACCAGATAAAATTGTCCTTTTTTTTCCATATATCTTTTATTGAATTTTTATATTTAAATATTTTTAATTTTAATCAATGGACCCCAGAGGGTATCATAGGCTGTTTTTGAAACCACAACTTAAACCAAAATCACTGCGTGGATTTTGTGTTTCAAATTTTTCCTCAATTCGTGGATGCCTTTTCAAAAAAGATTGTGCTGGGAGCTTTGGCGAGACGGTATCTCTGAGGCTCATTGTAAAATGGAGTCATCCCTTGTGGAAAAGGTGAGCATCACATTGTCGAGGGTGAATGCCTGTGTAAACAGGTTCTTGTGCCCTTTAGGTATAAAAATTCGCGCCTCAAAAAGTTTCAATCGAATTCTGTTTTTGAAACTTTTTCTTTAGCAAAATCTGCGGTCAAACCCACAACTTAAGTTGTGGGGTAGCAGATTTTAGCGAATTTGTGATTTCTATATTTAAAAGAGAATAGGTAATTTTTGTTATCAAAAATTGAACATACACCCCTATTAAAATTGTAGGCAAAACAGTCAGCTCAAAATTTCTAACCGGGCAACCTTCATAACTCCTCTCCTTTGCAACCCACTAAGCACCCAAAAATCTGTTTAGAGCTGCTAGGGTTCCCCCTCCTGACCCATTTCGCAAATATCAGATCAAAGTGGACAAAGTGTCAACAGAGACACAAAGACCCAAATCAGTCCTTTATCACAATTGCTCGTCGTCTGCCATAAAGCCCATTTGCACCTGAGAGAGGGGCTAACTCCCCGACCAAGCCTACCAAAATAAAGAGTGATTTTAGTATATAAGATTAACTAATTATATTTTTTGGAAATTTAGATTCTATATCTTCCCATAAACTAATTAATAAAAACAGTCTTCAATTTCAATATCAAACTTTCCAAAAATCTCGTTTGTAAATTCAGTAAAATCAGAATCATTAGATAAAACTCCAATAGATTCTTCTTTATGTTCTCCTAACTCAATAGCTTGGCATAATAACAACCTATCCGATTTTTCAGGCAAATTATTAATCCTCTGTCTTATTTTATTATCTCGTCTCCATCCTTTCAGGTGACCAATCTTCCTATCAGTAATTTCTTTTAACTTTTCTGGAAATTGTAAATAAAATTTATTAACTTCTACAAGATTGTTTTGCTAATTGAGCTAATCTTTTCCATAATGTAGGAAAAACATCAAGGGGATTATTTCTGTTTATTTCAACAAAAGAACAACTATCAATAATATAATGGCTTACCATTTTAAATTTTTTTCATTAGCTTATTGAAGCTTTTTGATTTAATTGATAAATAGCTTAATGCATCACTATAGGTAATATTCTTTCTAGAAGTATTTTCTGCTACCAAAGAAATAAATTTATTTCCTAATTCAGATAAACATTTTCTTTCAGCAGGGATTCCCCCTCCTGTCTTTTTTTCTTCAGATTGTTTAATTACATCTTCTATTCTCTTGTATCTATCTAAAACATTATTATAATCCTTAAAAGTAATGAATTTTAATTTTGCCATATTGTACAGTAACATATTTTTACTAAGTTTATATTTCCTAGATAACTCTTTTAATGTTGAACTTTCTATCAAAATTTCATTTCTTTCAGAAAAGATTCTTTTTGCTATCTCTTTGGGCAATAGAAAATTTGATGAGAATTCATTACACCATTTTTCAACAGAATTTTTACTATTGAAATCTGGGATACTTATTCCAGTATTATTTAATAAAAGATGTCCAACTTCATGCATCAAAGTAAAAATTCTTGCTTCAATAGAATCTTTTGAATTTATGGTAGCAATACTGGGAAATTCATCGGATAAAGCAAAACCTCTAGCATCTTCTTCAGGCATGGATATTTGAAAAGTAAAAATATTATTTTCTTCTAATTTTTCTCTTAGAAATTTCATAAATTCATAAGAGTTTTTGAATTTTTTTTGTTTTTCTTCTGTTAAATTAAATAAATTCCTAATTTCTTCAGCTATAATTATTGGAGACTCAGAGATCTTTATTTCTCTTATTTTTCTCTCTCTTTCTTCATATAAATTACTCATGAGATTTTTTACAATATCTTGCAATCTTCTAGCTTTCCTTACTGCAAAAACAGTTTTCTTGTCAAATTTTCCAATTTGTTCTGGATATAATCTATAATCCTTTGGCATGGGTTTTTCTTCCGGGATTTTTGCCAAAAAGAAAGATGCAATTGGTCTTTTAGTCCTCTTTGCCAAATCTCTTAATTGATTTAAAGTAATTTTTGCTATTCCTTTAAACCAAGAAATAAAAACTTTTTCACTTACTTTCATTTTTTCTCTAAGTAAATTTTTGTCCCATCCAGAAGAAGTTATTGACCATTCAATAAATTTAGAATCTATTTCAAACTTCTCAACCTTTTTTTTCATTTTTCACCTCAAAATAAAATAGTTTTCATCTTATTTAAATTTGTTCATACAATTTCAAACTCTCTCCAAAACTTTTCCAGCTTAATCATATTCAATATTAATTTGTTAAATTTTTTATCTATTCCTTTTCTTACTCCAAACCACCAAACCACCCAAAATCAAAAATAACATCACTGCAAAATAAACTCCCATGTTTCCTCTTTTGTCCTCTGTTTTAATAAAATTTCCAGTTATTTTCATTAAACTATTTTCTTCCAAACTAACATTCATCCAAATCCCAACTTGAACAGGTTTATCTTCAATTTTATATAATAATGCACCATGATAATTTCCTTTTTTTGAACCTTTAATACAAACTTCAATTTCAGAACTTTCATAAATTTCAATAATTTTTGGCAATGTTACATCTAAATCAAGTTCATTTGCATTTAATTTATGCATAGATAATATTCTTTCATCCTGTCCCTGTTCAGCCCATTTAGTTTTACCTTCCAATATTTGTGTATCTTCAACTGAAATTTTTACCTTATTACAAATTATTTCATTAGTTTTTCCAATAAAATCAATTTGAGTTGGAGAAACAGTCAATGTTGTAGCAGAACAAAAACCAATAAAAAAAACAAATAAAAAAAATAATATATAAATTTTAGATTTCATTTTAATTTAATCTGGCATAGCTGTAAAAATTAAATTAGTTTCATCTTGGATGGTTTCTGCAATTTCTTCTGTATATCTAGTCAAATCAAGCCAAGTATAAGCATATTGAGAAACAGATTCACCAAGATTATCTGGTTTATCTATCGTTAAATAAAAACTAGTTAAAGTTCTTGAAGTAACAGTACCATTTTTTCTAAATTTTAAATTTTGAAAAATATCTCCAAGATAATCTTCATTTAATTCAACTTCAACCCTAATGTCTGTTTCTCCGGTATTATTAACAAAAAATCCAATTTCTTCAGATTTATATCCTTGAGTAAGTTCTCCAAAATTCATTTCACTTGGAACAGAAAAACTAATTTCTGCTGGTTCTACATTTACAGTAAGAATTGTAGATTCACTTGATTCAGCACTAACAGCACCAATACCAAAAACAAAAACACCCAAAATAAGCAAACTCATTATTTTATTTTTCATATCATTAACCTCCTTTTAGCTATATGTCCGAGGGGAAAATCCCCTCGGAGCTAGCCAATCTTATAAATGATCATTTTGTTTAAAATTTCTATCAATTAATTTAGAATAAAAATAAATTTAAATTATCCAAAATAAACAATATGTTTTTTATTGAATTAATTCTTTGGGAAAGGTAATTTCCTATCAAAATCATCCCGATGCATGAATCCAGTTTTTTGCACATATTTTATTTTTTTGCTAAGCAATTCATTTGTTAATTTTTGATTTAAATTATTTTTTTCTTTTATGCCTTTTTCATATTTAACACATTCAAAATAATATTTTTTCATATTTTCATAACTTTTTATCATGGTAAAAATATTTGTTTCTATTCTTTCTTTTGTATTTGGATTCGAAATAAATTCCAAATCCTTTTTCATCTTTTTAATTTTAGAATAAAATTTTTCTTGACCTTCAGAAGAAAATTTGTTTGCAAACTTTTTATAATTTTTATTCATTTTAATTTTTACCAAGATTATCTTTAATTAAATCATTTTTAGATTTTTTATGAATTTTATACAAATATTCAACACCTTTAGAAATTATTTTCATTTGCTTATTAATAATTTTTCCTTGTCCAACTAAATTTTCTAAATTCTCCCCTAATTTTTTTAAATTTTCCGAGGCATTCAAACCTTTCAATTCATAATATCTTTTAGAAGTCTCATGAACTAATTCATATAAATTATCCTTTTTATCTTGGGATAATTTCATATTTTCAATTGTAACAATTTGATTTTTAAGATACTCTTTAAATTCTTTATCATTCTGAGGAAATTTCATACAAAACAAAGTAAATTCTTATTTATTAATATTTATGTCATTTAGAAGTTATATCAAAATAAAAATTTTAAATAAATCAATATTTATAACTATTATTACAATTCAATAACTATCAAAAATCACCAATTTATTTTCTGAATCTCTTACAAAAATACTGTCCCCAGATTTAGTCCAAACATAATCTTTTCCCCATTTTTCCACTCCCAAAACAACTTCTTCAAATTTTTTCAAAGTCTCTTCTTCAAAAACATATTTTTTCCTTCCTTCATCCTTAACAGACCAACCAACCAAATCAATTTCTCGATTACAAATATTTTCTAAAATAACAATTTGTTCATTAATATTCCATTCTTTTAAGATAATACAATGCTCTAAACTTTTCTCACATAAATTCAATCCTTCTTCCAAACATTCTCCCCAAGCATTAACAAACTGATTGTAATATTTATCTTTTCCAGATGGAAAATAAAAATTAGAATATCCTTCACGAACACTTTTCAAATTAATATTTTCAGAATCTAAAAAAATATATCCTAATTTTCTCCGATACCTATCAAACTTATCTTTTCCAAAATAAATTTTTATCTTTTTATTTAAAATTTCTTTTTCCAAAAAATCTTTAGCTTCAATATATCCAATTTCTCCTCTTTCTGGTGAATTAATCCCTAATAATCTAACCGAGGTACCATTAACAATTACAGTGTCTCCATCAATAATTCTTTCAACAATCCCAACTTCATAATCCTGAAATGTTTTAATCAAAAAACTATCAATAAACTTATAATTAATTGTAAAAACCAAAATCATTAATAAAATTAAAAGAACTTTTTCGTTTTTCATTTCAAAAAATTAAAAGAAATAATTATAATATTAATTCAATTAATTTATCCAAAATAAGAATATTTAAATTTTAAAACAATAAGTTTTATAAGTCAAATCATTCTTTGAAAATTATCTATGTATCCTATGCGGGGGTGCTGGAGTGGTCAAACAGGCAGGACTTAAGATCCTGTAGCTTATGCTTACGCAGGTTCGAATCCTGTCCCTCGCATATTCCTATTGCTTTGCAATAGGAAATTTGATTGATAAAATTCTAAGTTTCCAAATTCAAATAGATTTATCGCTCTAAGCGATTACGCTGGTTTAAGTCAAAATCCACAGATTTTGATTTCAGGAGAAATCTTTGATTTCGATTCGAATCCTGCCTGCAACATTAATCATAATTTTATTACAGGTTCTCGCACCATTGGTGTCCCTCGCATATTCCTATTGCTTTGCAATAGGAAATTTGATTGATAAAATTCTAAGTTTCCAAATTCAAATAGATTTATCGCTCTAAGCGATTACGCTGGTTTAAGTCAAAATCCACAGATTTTG
>Ga0190305_1000217_pt1 | contig 15236 bp, 13 predicted proteins | sample 48700723_MG_FD_161678 | JGI IMG/M metagenome (GOLD analysis project Ga0190305, IMG submission 161678) | Hydrothermal vent sediment bacterial communities from Southern Trench, Guaymas Basin, Mexico - 4870-07-2-3_MG | ecosystem: Environmental > Aquatic > Marine > Hydrothermal vents > Sediment ... | reverse complement strand
TCATTCTTATATAACCCCTTCAAAGGTGGTAGAATTCCCAAGCCCAATAAATGCTTTTCGTTTCTTGGCTGGAGATACGGAGGTTCGTAATATTTCCGCTCCTTCTCGAAATTCATGCCGAAGTCCAAGAATACGCGTGTCTCGTTATCTTTCTCTTTATCTGTCAGCAGGATTTTGTTCCCACCTATCTCGCCAGCACCGCCATAAAAAGTTAGGGTGGTCATTTTTTGGCTATCCTTTCCCCCTTACCTCACCACACCCTGTTTAGAATCCTTCTTAACAGGTTCATTTTTCATACTCTTAAGTGATCTTTGATGTATGTAAATATCAATGTATTTGCTTTCAGCCAAAAAACAGTAAACTTTATATATTACATAACTCGTAGTTCATTATAAGAGTATGAAAAAAGGGAAGCGAGGCAAAGATAAGTTAAAACCAAAGGGCTCTAAACCGTTAGGTACTGTGCTGCATGTACTCAACAGTATTATGATTGTGAGAGTGGGAGTGGGGGGTAAGAAATTGCGAGCTGTTGGTGAGCTTCTCAACTCTGTGGTCATGAATGGTCGTAACAGGGAGATAGGCAGGGTATATGATATTTTTGGACCGGTAGACCATCCATATATTACTGTTAAGCTCTTTACAGGCGCGAATCTGTCTGATTTACAGAATAAGAAAGTTTTTGTGCTCGTCTGAGTGTGAGGTGTGAGGTGTGAAGGATGGAGAATGGAGGAGATGGGACACCTGATAAGGAACATTTACAGAGATTGAGTGAGTTACAGCGCAGGAGGCGGTTAAGCGCCTCATTGAGAAGACAAAGGCTGGTGGCGCAGGCGGAGATAGAACGGCTGTCCTCCTCTCTTGCAATACCTGAGTATGTGAGAGAAGATAGTATCAGGATATATCGAGATGCATGGGAGAAGGACCTGATTCATGGGCGTTCGATTGAGAAGATACTGGCAGCATCCATGTATATGGCATGCCGGAAGCACAATGTACCACGAACGCTCGATGAGATAGAGAATGTAACGAGGGTGGGGAGGAAGGATATAATAAAGACATGTAAGTTACTGGCGAATCGGCTGGGAATGAAGCTTGCTCCCGCTTCACCACTGGAATATGTGAGCAGGTTCTGCACGAAATTGAATTTGAAGAAGCACGTGGAAGAGCGTGCTCGCGAGATAATAAAAGAGGCTCTGGAGCGCGATATAACAAGTGGCAAGGGTCCAACCGGCATTGCAGCATCTGCGATTTACATCGCTGCGATCCTATGTGGTGAGCGTAAGACACAGAAGGACGTTGCTGAAGCTACTGGTGTGACAGAAGTGACACTGAGAGCGAGATATAAGGAAATAGCCAGGAAATTGGGTATAAAAATAGAATAGGATTATAGATAATAATATTTACCCTTCTGTTTCTGTTCACGGTCCTTCGCCGAGCCTATCTTGTTTATCCGGGGTCTAAGTGAGAGCTCATCGCGCCTGAAGGTCACACCCAGTTCCTTCAGGAAGATATTCATACCCTCTCGCATCTCGAAGCAGCCTTTTACCTCGCCCCGCACTCCCGGCTCACCTTCAAATACCATCAATCTATCACTCAATAAATCTATCAGGTAGATGTCATGGTCCACAATCAGCATTGAGACATCCCTCTGTTCGGCATACCGTCTTATGGTCTTTATCAAATGCACCTTCTGCTCCACGTCCAGATGCGCTGAGGGCTCATCCAGCATATACAGCGATGCATGATGACAGAGGCAGGCAGCTACTGCTACTATTTGCAGTTCACCACCACTGAGGTCTTTCACGCACTTATTCTCCAGCTCCGGCACTCCCAATGGCTTTAATACCTCTATAACCTCTGATTCACTTATATCCAGACGCTGGAATAACTCGCGCACACTCATGTCACCTTTCTCCTTCAGCCCTATGTATTGCGGCTTATATGATATCGTTATATCAAGTTCAATCCTGCCTTTTGTAGGCTCTATCTCTCCTGCCAATACTTTAACAAACGTGCTCTTACCTATTGCATTACGTCCGACCACACCGAGAACCTCTCCCGATTCTATACTTCCTGCTTTCGCTTTCAGCACGAAGCCGTCATAACTCTTCTCAAACTCGCTATACGCGATGGATACGCGCCTCTCTTCTTCCTGTTTCTCCCTCGGTGGATGTGCCGTGAATTCTATTGGCTTATCCCTTATTCGCACGTTCTCCGCATGAAGGAATCCACTCAGATACTCATTTATACCCCTGCCTGTGCTCTTTGGCATTGTCACAACGCCGTATTCCGCGGGCTTACCATAGATGAGATGGATATAATCTGCGAGCATGTCCAGAATAGCGAGGTCATGTTCCACCACAACCACCGCACGGTCGTTCAAGACCTCTTTTATAACTCTCGCCACCCGCACACGTTGATAGATATCGAGATAGGGTGTGACCTCGTCGAAGAAGTAGAAATCCGCATCCCTTATCATACATGCGATAACCGCAACCCTCTGCAGTTCGCCGCCACTGAGCTCCTTTATATCTTTCTCCAGTGCCGCATTGAGTTCAAGAGCATCTATAAGCTCGGCTGCCATCCCCCTCTCATCTGCGCCCTCCAGCAACTCCCGGACATTGCCACTGAAATAATCGGGTATGGCATTCACGTATTGAGGTTTATAGGATACTTTAAGTCCACCTCTGGCGAGCCGTGCGAAATAATTCTGCAATTCTGAGCCTGCATATCGCTTTATTATCGCATCCCAACTGGCGGTTTTGGCACCGAGATTGGGAACTATCAGCCCCGATAGTATCTTTATTGCGGTACTCTTGCCCGTTCCGTTCTCGCCCAGTAGCCCGGTTACTTTACCCGGCTTCGGTATCGGGAGTCCGTAGAGCACAAACCCGTTTTCGCCATATCTATGCGTCTCTTCTCCTGTAAGCTTATCGGGCAAGCCGATTATAGAAATAGCCTCAAATGGGCACTTCTTTACGCAGATGCCGCAACCTTCACACAACTCCTCCGATATTATCGGCTTGCCATCCTCGCCTGTAACTATCGTCTCTGCACCTGTACGAACCATCGGGCAGTATTTTATGCATTCATACTGGCATTTCCGCGGCTGGCACCTATCTCGCTTCAGTATCGCTATTCGCATCTTCACGCACCCACAAGCATCTTCGCCTTCTTTATCGCATCAATCGCATCCATGCCGTATGCATCAGCGCCTATCTTATTTGCAAACTCTTCCGTCACTGCACCGCCACCAACCATTATCTTCACCTTGATATGCTCTTCTTTAAGATACTCTATCACCTCACGCATATATTCCCTCGTTGTGGTCAGCAATGCGGACATCCCGAGAATATCTGCTCCCGTCTCCCTGACTGCTTCTGCAAATTGCTCTTTACTCACGTTCGTACCAAGGTCTATAATCTCAAAGCCCTCGGAAGTGAGCATTATACTGACTATCTCCTTGCCTATATCGTGCACATCTCCTTTCACCGTGCCCATGACTACCTTACCTATTCGCTCACGCTTCGGTTCCTCCCTATGCCCTGCCTGTTCAGTTTCAGCCTGTAACAGTGGCTTCAGTATCGTCAGCGCCTTCTTCGCATTCCAGCCTGCTACCATCAGTTCGGCATCGAAATATATCTCCTTATACCCGCGCCCTATCTCCCTGAGACCGCTCGTCAGTTCCTCAATTACCATATATGGACTTGTTCCATTCGCCAATCGCTCGTTACAGAATACTTCTATCTTCTTCTTTCGCACGTCGAGCAATGCATCCACTATATTCATATATTACCAGTCTCAGATTACCAGTCTCAGTCAGGAATGATGCCCTCACCTTTAAATATCTTCTTCGCCTCTTCCAGACTCAGATCAGCGGGCGGGATTATGATGTCCGAAGGCACAATCGTGGAAGGATGTAAAGGACTCGCTTCACGCTTCACCAGCTCAATCATCTCATGCAGCAAATCACGAAAACGCTGCTCATTAGCCCGCGCCACCTCCTCCACTATCTGGTTATCCAGCTCGTTCAGGCGCTCCAGAACAGCTTCATCCACTTCAAATTGCCCTTCTCCCATTACACGAACGATGGTCATCTCTTCCCCACCTCCTGCTTCAGCTTCTCCAGTTCCAGCTCCACATCGCCGCTCTGTTTCAGCTCCGATAGCTCACGCTCTATATCGTCCTTGCTTCCCGTCAGGTCGGTCAATGTGCCCGTATCAACCAGTTCATCAAGAGCCGCAGCACGCGCTTTCATATTCTCGGTCTTGGATTCCGCACGCTGGATTGCCAGTCCCACATCGCTCATCTCCTCTGATATACCACCAACCGCTTCATTAATCTTAACCTGAGCCTCAGCAGCCGAATATTGCGCCTTTATCAACTCCTTCTTCGTCCTGAATGCCTCCACCTTCGCTGATAATCGCTTCTCCGCAGCCGATAGTTTATCCTGCTCAGCCTGTAATTCGCTTATTTGCTGATTCAGCCCCTCTATTTCCTCTGCCAGCTGGTTCTTTCGCTGCAATGCGAGCCTTGCCAGGTCCTCCCGGTTCAATTCCAGTGCTTCCCGCGCCTGGCTCTCCAGCTTATTCATACTCTGCTCTAATTTCACTTTCTGCAATTCCAGTCTCTTCTTTGAGGTCGCTACTTCGGCGATACCTCTCTTTACTTTCTGCAATGCTTCCAGTTGCTTCTGATATGAATATTCAAGTGTCTCTCGCGGGTCTTCGAATTTGTCCAGCACCTTGTTCACCTTCGCTTTTACTATCACTCCCATGCGGTCCAATAGTCCCATATCACTCTCACTCCCCCTCTCGCACACTCACACTCACACTAACACTAACACACACTTTCACTCTAAAGATAAAAGAAGTAGTGGAAGATAAAAATAAAAAGAGAGAAGGAATATTTTTTTAAATTCCCTGCTCTACTCCTCCTCCTTCTCGTATATCTCAACCTTTTTGGGCAATATCCCCGGTCGTTTGTCGGTCATAAGGAAATAATAGCTGAGTACATGTACGTAATATTCCAGATAGCCTTTTACGAAGTTGCTTAACCCCTCACTCCTTCGCCCCAGTATCAATATTACAAACCACTGGATAAGTATGCATAAACGATTCGAACAAAGAGTTCCACTCGGCTTGCATCATGTTCATAAACAAACAACTGTTTCAATGCCGCTTTTTCTTCTGCCATTATCATCACCTCCGCTTTTAAAATACAAGCTATGGTTATATATACTAAAAACACTAAATAAAAAATTCAGGAGGTGAATACGCAAAAATGGATACCAAGAATAGAGTAAAAGTGATGATAACAGGGTTTGCTATGGCTACTGTTATCATTGGTGCCGTGTTCGCAGTTATGCCACCGGTAATAGTAATGGCAGTAAGCACAGGTGATAATTTCAATCACATCGGCGCGGGTCTCTATGAGACTGTACTGGAGGGGCAGAATGTAAAGTTTAATGGGACTGGTGAACCAAATGCATGGAGTGACCCATCCAAAGTTAAGGTAGAAAAGTTTGATAAGGGACACTGGTATTATTATGCAGGACCATGGACTGACGGTAAAGCGTACAACATCGATTGGGGCACATGGCTTACTCTAAGAGCGACTGATGGGGCTATTAATACACCACTTTCAGTCAAAAATCCCTACATACCATTGAAATTGAAAGTAAAAGATAAAGTGGTAACGTCTATTGCAGCGGGTACTGCGAACTTCTGGCTGGATGTCAGTGGTATAAATCTCTTGCCTGAGGATAGAGTAGACCTTGTTATAATCGGTCCTGACGGACAAATAAAGTATGATTCGGTAAATAACCAGATTTTTACAAACATAACTGTGAGCTATTTGAAACAGACATACGGTAACAAATCAGCAGGACTCAACACCGCTGGATGGGTGATAGGTGACTATACGTTCCAGGTGAAGACCAAACCCGAATATACATGTGGACTGGATGCGCGCAGTGTTCAGAAGAGTCTGAAGATAAAGAAAGGCGAGATATCCATAGGAGCCGATAAGACCAGTTGCATAGAGAACGAGACGGTGAGACTGACTGTAAAAGGTGTACCAGGTGACAGTATAACCGTTAGCGGTCCAGGCAGTGATGTGAGTTTCATGGATGGTGTCTATGACACACCTGCCAGTGATTCGGGTAAATGGATTGACAGATATTACAGGTTCAGTGACACAATAGATGAGGATGGAACAAGAACATATGCAGTAAAATTCACCGATACCGGCTCGTATACGATAAGAGTGGATGTTACCAGTGGTGCCCGTAAAGGCGATTATGATACTGCAGATATATCAGTGAGTGAGAAAGCAGTTGTGTTTGATGTGCCCGCTACGGTCGTTATCGGGCAGAAGTTCACGATAAAGGGGCATGTCAATGCGGGACATTTCGTCACCATAGCTGTGGAGGATAAGGTATATAACAAGCTGGACCATCTGGTGATAGATGAGAACGGTGAGTTCAGTCAGGATATAGACACTGCAGCGGATGATATACCGGAATTTAAAGTACCGGGTTCTGTAACCCTGAAGGCATATATTGATAGACCGAAAGCATACTCCTATCCTGATTCCATCAGGTCAGGTGAGAGAGACGATGGTTCAACAGCAATCTTACTGACGAGAGGAGAGTTAACTGCTGAGGTATCAGCGGATAATATATCGCGGGGAGACGATTTCACAATCACTGGCGAGGCTAAAGGCACAAAGCAAGTGGATATACTTATAATAGCGCCAAAGGGGAGTAGCGGGTCTATAATCACCGGTTCAAGTGCTGATAGGCTGGTGATAACCCAACCAGATGGAACACCAATAGTAGAAACAAATATATATCACGCCTCTGTTTCAGTCTCAGAAACGGATTACACATTCACAAAGAAGATAAATGTGGGTGCTGAAGCAAATAACGGCAGCTACCTCGTGATTGTGCTCAGTCCAGGGTCGGATAATAGGTATGGCAAAGCGGGGTACGATAGCATTGAAAGAGCATTGGGTGATTATACACTCAGTGGAAAGACGCAGGATGAAGTTCTCGCGATTGTTCAGGATGCCACAGTTGGTGCAGTGGGCAGTGGAGACTTGATGTGGTTGACGTACGTGCGCGTGGGAACGCCAACGGTAACATTGAACCCGATAGCGACTGTAACAGTTGGAGAGCCACTGGTTGTAACGGGTACATCAAATCGTGGCGATGGGCATACGATAATCATCACAGTAAAAGGTCCAGGCACGGTGGAGCTCACGCCACAGCTCGTTAGAGTAGAAAACGGTACGTTCGAGGCTACATTTGATACTACAAATGCAGTGGCAGGTATTTACACAGTGATAGCAGACGATGGCGATGGACATACAGATGAAGCAACAGTGAAAATACTACCTGCAATTACGCCCACATCTATACGCCTTTATAAGAAATGGAACTTCATTTCAGTACCGAAAAAGCTCGCAGAGGGGCATAACACCTTCGAGCAAGTTTTTGGCTCGGTTGACACTGCCGGACATTCCATTTTCTATTATAACACGACAGAAGGCTGGAGAGCAGTAAGTGCGAGCGAAGAGGTCAAGCCCCTCAGGGGTTACTGGATTTATTCAGCCGAGGACACCATAGTGAATTTAACTTACGATACCTATCCTCTCAGGACGCCACCGACGAGGCAGCTATATAAAGGCTGGAATGCAATTGGGTTCTCGGACACGACACCAGCGGCAGCGAATTCCGCTTTAACTTCTATAGAGAGAAGCTGGGCATATTTAATTGGTTTTGACGCGGCTAAGCAGAGATATGAGTCTGTAATAATAAACAACGACGAAACAGGCGGAAGTCACGATGAAGACAATTTGATGTATCCAATGAAGGGTTACTGGATTTACGTAACCGAGGATAGTGAATTAGTGGGAATTAGCGTTTAGTCTAAAAATGGAAATAGAAATGGAAATAGAAATAGGAGAAGAGGAGGTGAGAAATGAACGGAAATAAACGATTGGTTTCAATCTTAGCGATACTTATGCTATTTTTTGCTCTTTTTTACACAACCAGTGCATTCGATCTGCCCACTTTACCCGCGGAGTTCTGTGGTTTCGTGAGATTAAACGGAAAGCCAGCGCCAGCGGGAACAGAAATTGTAGCAAAGATTAACGACGAAGTAAGAGGTAAGATAACAATCGAAGAAGGCGGGAGATATGGCAGTTTGGGTAAATTCGATGAAAAACTCGTGGTTCGCGGCGATGACAAAGATATAGATAGGAATATATCTTTTTGGGTTAATGGGTTGAAAGCGGAACAAACATCGAAATACGAACCAGGTGCTTTTAATTTCCTTAATTTGACACTAAACGCAGTTGAAAGCTTCGACACAGGAAGTTCAGAAGGCCCATATCCAAGCATATCAGGCACGCATTACGGCACTATCATCCCCGACCAGAACATCACCGTGAACAGAATATACACATATCCCTGCGCTGGAACCGCAGGACACAGTGAATTCGTTATGATCTGGAATGAAACCACAAATGAAAGCGCAGTCGCAGTGTGGAACGGCAGCTATGACGGTGACTACCACAATCTCTCGCTTAGCCCAGAACTGACACTGCGAGAAGGCGTTATCTATTCTTACATCATAGAAACGGGCTCTTATCCCCAGATAATACACGCACCCTACCGGGAGGTAATCGGCGGGAACATTACCTGTTCCAAATTCGTAGATGTCAATGGGAAGGTCCATCACGATTGGATTCCCGCGATAATGCTGTGGAAGAAAGAACAGGAACAGGAATAAAATAAGAATAAGAAAGAGATGAGAAGCAAGGAAGAGAATATAACATAACAGAAGTTTTCTTTTCCTTATCTTTTATCTTTTATCTAATTTGCCTTTTCTCTATCCCGGAAAATACCTTTATTAAAAATGAGTTGTGGATCTTTATATATAAAGAGGGTTATTGTATATCCCAGATGGAGGTAGTGAAGCGCGCCGAGAAGAGGGTAGCGAAGGCATAAAAGGGGCGATTTTGGGGGCTGTTAAACCCGGACTAAGGTAGGATTGAAATCTATCCATATCATAATCAATTGAAGAATGATAGCGAGTTAGTTAAACCCGGACTAAGGTAGGATTGAAATGATCAGTTTCACGTATGCCTAAATAAGCTTGCCACATTAGTTAAACCCGGACTAAGGTAGGATTGAAATGAGGTGCGCCTTATGGTTCTCCCTGTACCTGTTATTGTTAAACCCGGACTAAGGTAGGATTGAAATGTTTATTTCTGAAGGACAGTTTTTTGACTACATCCAGCGTTAAACCCGGACTAAGGTAGGATTGAAATATATCTCTTTGTTATTTCCTCTAATCTTTGCATATTCTTGTTAAACCCGGACTAAGGTAGGATTGAAATTGTCTTTTTTGTATTCTTCAAGATAGTGATTTTTCGTTAAACCCGGACTAAGGTAGGATTGAAATGCACGACTGTTGCGACCAGCTATAATTTTGGTATATCTCCGTTAAACCCGGACTAAGGTAGGATTGAAATTCATGTAATATATCTTTGTTGCAATCTGTCATCGAAGTTAAACCCGGACTAAGGTAGGATTGAAATGCTCTTTCCCTAAACTCGTCAAGGTCGCGCTCTTCTGTTAAACCCGGACTAAGGTAGGATTGAAATTGGATTTATGTTTTTAAGAGTGATGGATGGAATACTGGTTAAACCCGGACTAAGGTAGGATTGAAATTCTCTATTAAAAGTTATATGTGGTCTTGATGATGAGTTAAACCCGGACTAAGGTAGGATTGAAATAATCTTCTATTTTATTTATATATAGTGTATAATCAGTTAAACCCGGACTAAGGTAGGATTGAAATGTTCTGTTCCTCACAAGATTTGCAGATAGTGAATTTCGTTAAACCCGGACTAAGGTAGGATTGAAATGTTAGAAAATTCTATGATTCGCTTATCCCAGTTTATAACGTTAAACCCGGACTAAGGTAGGATTGAAATGCGCTTATGCGCGGTCAGGCAGATGTTTACCCCATCTGGTTAAACCCGGACTAAGGTAGGATTGAAATAATTTTTATGAAATTTTATGAAAAATCATCAAATTGTTAAACCCGGACTAAGGTAGGATTGAAATGGATTCAAGATATTTCTTCATAAACACAGCGACAAAGTTAAACCCGGACTAAGGTAGGATTGAAATCTCGCTATCTTGTGAAATTAACCCCTCTTCTCTTAGTTAAACCCGGACTAAGGTAGGATTGAAATGTGAGATATTATCAATCAAGGTGGGATGCGGTATTGTTAAACCCGGACTAAGGTAGGATTGAAATAAAATAATAAGAAATAAAATAGTTACTGTGTATATTACGTTAAACCCGGACTAAGGTAGGATTGAAATAAAAATGGGAAGGTTGGGGCACAGCACTTAAACCCGGTTAAACCCGGACTAAGGTAGGATTGATAAGGTAGGATTGAAATACGGTTATAAAGGCGAGGATACCCACAATAGAAGAGTTAAACCCGGACTAAGGTAGGATTGAAATAAGAAGCATACGAACAAGCAAAGAAGATATGGGAGGAGTTAAACCCGGACTAAGGTAGGATTGAAATTCTTTCTTTATCTTCTCCATCTCACACTGGGGGATGTTAAACCCGGACTAAGGTAGGATTGAAATCATACAAATTTTGTTTATGGCTGTTATTTTGCATCTTACTGGTTAAACCCGGACTAAGGTAGGATTGAAATAAAACTACTAATTTGATAGAAGATAGACTAAATAAAGTTAAACCCGGACTATGGTAGGATTGAAATATCAAACCTTTTAGAAAAAGGTTTGATCCAAAAATAAGTTCTTTTGGTAAGGAAAAAAACAATCCTTTCTTGGTAAAAAAAACACCCTTGGTTATACAGTGTAAGTTTGGTATCCGTGCCCATAAAAAGGGCAACATTCATGGGTTCTAAGAGTCGCCTGGTCAGTTCCTTTTGCGGGGTTCCATTACTTACAATGAACTACCAGAAAAAATATTTAAACCAGAATAGATACAAATAGTTTACTTAAGTTGAAGTGAAGATGATAGCGTTTGGGATCTTGATGCGGAGCTTAATCGTGATATCAGTAGCATTCGGGATTACCATGGTGGCATTGCCACCTTTGATACGGAGATTAGAGAAGAGTGGAACAGTAACCGTAGACCGGTACAAGAGTGATAACCGGCTGGTGGCAACACGGGGAGGGCTTGCGATTCTTGCTGTGACCTTTCTGCTCGCTGGAATAGCAATACTCTGTGAACACTTTGGTATACCAATCCATGTAACCGGGACGGATTGGGCAATAATAATAGTAGCGGGTTTATTTGGCGCTTTTGGGCTGGTTGACGACTTTGTGGATGTGGGCAGACCATTGAAGGTATTCATGCTCTTCTTCTTCTCTTACCGGTTGATATTCGAGATACACACAACCACGGTCACGTTCCCACTCATCGGGGTAAAGGACCTGGGTCCTGTTTATCTATTCCTCATCGTTCCGATATATGTGCTGGTGACAGCGAATCTGGTGAATATGCATTCCGGATTCAACGGGCTTGCATCAGGATTGTCCGCGATTATAATGGCATTTCTGCTGCTGAAATTCATTATTGAGGGTTACAATAGTGCGATATTCACTCTCAGCTGTCTGTGTGGGGCAACGCTGGGCTTCCTCTGGTATAACAGATACCCTGCAAGGATATTCCTTGGTAACACAGGTTCTTTAGCTATAGGGGCGGCTATTGGCGCTGCTATTGTAGTATCAGGCTTTGTTATCGCGGGGTTTGTAATGTTAATACCACATACTGTGAATTTCTTGCTGTACGTCTACTGGCGGGTGATGCATCGGCTTCATCCCGGAGACTGGCGATGGAGACTGGAGAAGTTCGGTAAGGTTCGCGCTGACGGTACGCTGGAAGTACCCAACCCGCTGACCCTGAAATGGGTACTGCCGTACTATCTCCCTATGAGGGAGAAGCAGGCGGTTCTGGCGATGTATGCCCTGACTATCCCTTTCTGTATTGCTGCACTCTTCATTCATGGATAAAGGATGAATTCTTTCTTTTTCTTTTAATAACTTTAACTTTAAATATGATGAAGAGAATAAAAAAGAACGAACGAGGAGGGAGGCTCGCAAATGGTGAAGAGTAGAAGTAAGAGAAAGAGAGATGATGATAGATGGAAAAGAGTTCTGATAGGAACGATACTGGCATTGATAATGGTGGGCTCGGTAGTGGCGCTTATGACACAAATATGAAATAGTAATATCCTTACCTACATCAATGCCATCACGAGCAGAATCATAATCAGCTTTGAGGTGATACTGCATGCGAGATTGACGATGGTTATTTTCACACCAAGTCTTCCAAACAGCGATACATACATGGATATACTATATTTGAGGTATATCATGAATATTATCAAGATACTACCGGTGATTAGAGTAATGATAGCCTGTTTCGGTGTTATCACCCCATTACTCAACAACGCGGCAACAGTAGCGTAGCCTGCGGAGAAATGAGCTAAATCTGCTAATAGCACGGCTATACACTCTCCTGGCAAACCCAGTACCCTCAAGACCGGGTCGAAGAAGTGGCTGATATAATCCATAACCCCGAACTTGAGGAGCACATCAATAGCAAGGAATGACACCACCATAATCGGTATTATCTTCTTCAATGCGATGAATGACTTTCTTAATGCGTTTAGCACTATCTCACGCCTCGATGTGTTACCATTAGCATTCGGGATGTTTATACCGCCAGCCATCGAATGTTGCTTATAGCGAAATTTAGAATATAATAGAGCAGCAAGGCTCTGAATGAAGGCGGATAGGAGATTGAGCGCGATATAAATGCCCCCGATGAATGGACCCAGGAGCACAAACGCAATTGGTGCCTGAACCTTGAGCAGTGATTCTCCTGCCACTATCGGGAATGTGGACATCACTACTGTGACTACCGCCTCATCATCACTGACTTTACCTGCATGATAGAATCCAGCGAGCGTGGATTTACCGGCAGTGGGGTTGAAGAACGAAGTGAAGAGAGCAAGTATACTCTCTCTGGACAGGTTAGATGCGCGGCAAAAGGGCCCAATCAGTGGTAGTAATCGCTTCATCTGGTTGCTCTCCAGCACAATATTCGCGAATATCACGCCGATGGTAATGAGAATCACCGATTTAGTGAGATAAATACCGATACCGATGTCCATTATTCATTATCATTATTACTCAACTGTTCAAAATCATATAATAATATAGTTTTCATGGAGTAGGAGTAGCTAGCTCTAACTCCGCATCAGCGGGTTCTTCTGGGTTTCATTCACACATTCACACATTCACACCATCCTCTCAATAGCAGCCTTTACCTTCGCCCGTTGGTGCTTAATTGACCCCGGATCAATACCTTTATCTACTGCAACAATAAAGATGAACTCACCGCACCTCTCTGTTAATAGCATACCGTCATTAGCCTTTGTTATTAGCTCTTCCATCTCGCCTTTTCTAAGTATCTTCGTGCATTTCTCCGCGGTTATCGTCATCATTGCTACCAATGAGGACAATGGTGACAGCGCTTCCGGAGCATGCTTATTTAAGAAGTTTACCATTATTCCATCCCGTGTGACCACTGCGGCGGCGTTCACACCCTCAGTCTCTACCAGATCCCTTAGCGCAAGTTCAAGTTCTGTGGCGTTCACTTTCTCTTCCCCCTTCCCCTCTCTCGTTCCTCACCCCATAATTTTACTCCTGCTACTGCCAGCACGTATATCCCTATCACTAATGTGACTCTACCAACCACCAGAAACGCCCTGCCCCAGGGAATAAGCTCGAATAAATCAGCATAAGTGTAGTATGCACGAAATAAAGAGCCAGCAACGCTTATTGTACCAGAAGCTACTATTATATCCCATCCCAGCTTGAATACGGGGAACCGGAATTTCCTTTGCGCATAGATCGCCACAGCTAATATAAGAAATCCTGCGGCTAGATCAACCAGTTCCACTGCGGTTGCACTGTCTATCGTCATTGTATCCCTTGTCTCAAATTTATTTCCTTCTTTTCTTCTTTCTCTTTTATCCTTCTTTTAATACCTTAAAAAATAGAAAGTTTTTTAATAAATTAAGAAGAGATTGAAATCCATAAATCCATATAGGTATTTCAATTTCAGGGATAAGAATGAGATAAGCCATGCTGAGACCGGTAGAGATGCGGGAGTTGCGTATAATCACACTGGATGAGCATTTAGATAGAGTAATCAAGAGAATTGACGCCCTTGGCTCTGTTCACCTTACGGATATAGGGGAGTTTATGGATGACTGGGTCGGGCTTATAGAGCCAGCAAAAGCAGATTCGGTATTGACGAAGATATCCGAACTCCTGATACGTATGGATAACTTACTCTCGCTCTTACAACCGCCGCAAGGGCAAGGGGGTGAAAAGGCAAAGGAAAAGAAGAGCTTGAAGGATAGGCTGTTTAAAGCGCGAGAAGAGGGAGAGGGTGAGGGAGAGGAAGGGCAAGCGATAACGATAACACCAATAGAGGATAGAAGCCTGACAGAGATAGAAGAGGAGTTCAGTGAACTGGAGAAGATTGTACTCAGATTGACAGATGAAACTGCGAGATTGCGAGTGGAGCTGAAGGATACAGAGGATTTACTGGTGGTACTAAAGGAGTTAAAGGATTTGGGGGTTGAACCGGGCTTTATAGGCGACCAATATTTCATATCCGTCTTCGCTGGCAGAGTGCCCACCGAGAACATAGATGAGCTGGATAAAGCTCTTGATGACGCTGTTGGGAAGCTCCATTTTGTCATCACGCATAAGCTTGAGCATGATAATGGTAATGATACCGGAGATAAGTCTAAGTCCAAGTCTTTTGCTATCGTTGTAGCTATGAAGCGTGATAGGGATGCAGTGGAGAAGGTGCTTACACGCATGGACTTCGATTTGTGGAGTCCGTCGGGGGATATTTCCAGTCATGAAGCTGCTGAGGCAATAGAAGAGGCAAGTGCGAAGATAAAAAGATTGAGGCAGGAGATAGAGGTTAAAGAGCGTGAGATAGAGGAAATAAGAGCGACAAAACTCTCTGAGCTGACTGCAATGCGTGAGACCTTACAGATGGAGGAGAACAAAGCGAAGGTAAAGGCGCTCTTCGGACAGAGTGAGCGTGTGCGGGTGATTATGGGATGGACACCCGAGGAC
>Ga0190305_1000210_pt1 | contig 15512 bp, 16 predicted proteins | sample 48700723_MG_FD_161678 | JGI IMG/M metagenome (GOLD analysis project Ga0190305, IMG submission 161678) | Hydrothermal vent sediment bacterial communities from Southern Trench, Guaymas Basin, Mexico - 4870-07-2-3_MG | ecosystem: Environmental > Aquatic > Marine > Hydrothermal vents > Sediment ... | reverse complement strand
TAATTATTGGTGATGCGTTTTTTTTTTTCAAAAAATAATGATAAAATTCCAGAAATTAACAAAACCAAAATAAAATCTATTGCTACTTGAAAAATGGAATGAATATTTATTTTAGAAATAAGAAAATAATAGAATACCAAAACAATTAACATTGAAAGAACAAATAAGGAAGGACCCCAATCCTTCTGTTTTTTATTAACTATATAAAATATTAATTATTCAAACTTATAACTTTTCCCCTTATCCCATTTTGCTTCTATTTATTTTTGTAAAAATTTTTGCCCCAGTAAACATTTTGTAAAAATATTTCGGGGTACGCCTATGGCGTAAATTGAGATGAGACAAATAAAATTGCAGTGTATACTCATACATAAGATTTCATTTAACGAAATATCAATAAAAAAGAACACAAAAATTACTTAACAGATTTCATTTGATCCCAAGCGAGTTCAAACATTTGTTCCAAAGCTTGAGAAAAGAATTCAGTATTAATCCAAACACCAACATCATAGTTAGGATGGAATTTTTCATCATCTAAAAGCATAAACATTAATTGAGTAGAATCAATAATTGTAAATCGTGCTTTAATTTTATCTAAATTTTTCACTTCTGCAACTTTTTTTAATTCTCTTGCAACTTCAATATTATTTTTATCAATTGGAGCAGCAATTCTAATTTTAACTCCTCTTTTTTTAACCTTATCTAAAGAAGGCATTAAAGCTTCAAGTTTTCTATTCAAACCTTCAGCAGTTGTAACAATAGTAATTGTCTTCTCAGCATCTCTTACCATCATATCTAAATGATTATACAAGTTTTGTCTACCCTTTAAACTTCCAGACAAATCACTAGGTTCTACAAATTTAATTCCTTTAGTAAACAAACCAGTTAATTCTGTTAATACTTCATCCCCTTTCAATGTTTCCAATCTATTCGTTTTTTCTTTAGCTTGAAGCATCAAATTTTTCTTAACTCTTTCAACAACTTCTTCAGGTTTTAATGCAACAAATTTAATAGGTTTTCCAATTTTCATAACAATAAATCCTTTCTTTTCTAAAGATTCTAAAATATCATAAGTTCTTGATCTCGGAACATCAGAAATAGTTGATAATTCCCCTGCAGTAGAAGTACCCCTTGATAATAAAGCAGTCCATACTTTAACTTCATAAAGATTCAAGTCAAATATTTTTCTCAGTCTGCTCAAAAATTCATCTTTTACTATCATTTTTCTTAATCTTTTGAAGAGATTTTACTTTTTAAAGATTGCTGTTCTATATGAGTAATTCTAACGAGTTACCCCTCTTCAGTTGAACTTGATAAAAATAGAACCTAATTTATCCTTAATTTTAAATTTTTCTTTCTCACCGACGATATCTTTTTCATCTAATAAAAATTTTAACTTTTTGGAATTGGTTCTTTCACTTAAAAATCCTTTCTGATTCACTAATATTTTCTGCAATTTTTCATCACAAACCAGAATCAATTCAATTTTATCATCTTTATTCAAACCTAATTTCTTCCTAAAAGCTTGAACTTTCCGAGATAGCTCTCTAGCATAACCTTCTGCCTCTAGTTCAGGAGTCATTTTTAAATTTAATTCAACTTTTATTTCTTCAGATTTATTAAATTTTAAAGATTTCACATTCAATTGAGACATAACAATTTTCTTAATTTCTTTTCTAGGTTCAACAGAAGATTTAATTATTGCTTTAGGTAAAGGCCATTTTAAACCTCTCTGATTTTTATCTCTGAATCTTAAACCCTTTTCAATAATTTCTAAAGCATTAGAAAACTCATTCTCCAAATTTTCATTAATTCTCTTTTTATCAAATTCAGGCCATTTTGCTAAATGTACAGATTCTTTCGAATGAAATAATTGATAAACTGATTCTGAAATATATGGGGCAAAAGGTGCTAACATCAAAGAAATTTTTTCTAAAATTTTTCCCAAAATTTCTTTAGTATCATTTCTATCACGAGTTATTCTAATATAAGTTCTAGATAAATCATCAACAGTAAAATCCATTATGTTTGTCATTGCTTTATCAATTTCAAATTTCTCTAAAAATTCAGTACTATCTTTAATAGTTTTATTTAATCTACTTAAAATCCATTCATCTTCTATTTTTTTTCCAACCTCAAGCTTCGGGGATACCTCGTTAGAGGTTCTCGTACCGGGAACAGAGTAAGGCAATACATTCAATTTTTTATCTTTTAATTGAGAATAAAAAGTTTTACAATTATATAAAACATTCAAGAAAGGTAAAACAATTTCACGAACCATTTCAACAGAAAATCTTTTGGAATTTCCAGGATCATTAACACACATCTGCATTCTTACAGCATCAACTCCGACAGAATCAATTATGTCTCTAGGCCTAATCATATTTCCTTTAGTTTTACTCATTTTTTCTCCTTTTTCATCTAGGATATGTCCAGCACAAATTACATTTTTGTAAGCCAAATCATCAAAAACCATTGTAGATAAAGCATGTAAAGTATAAAACCAACCACGGGTCTGATCAATTGCTTCTGAAATAAAATCATAAGGGAATCTCTTTTCAAATTCTTCTTTATTTTCAAAAGGGTAATGGAACTGAGCAAAAGAAGCAGAACCAGAATCATACCAACAATCAATAACATCTGGAATTCTAGTCATTTCTTTTCCACATTCACATTTCAATTTAATATTATCAATCCAAGGTCTATGTAAATCATATTCTTTGAATTTTTTTGTAGATTCTTTCCTTAATTCTTCAACAGAACCAATTACTTTCTCTTTTCCACATTCACATCTCCAAACAGGCAAAGGACTTCCCCAAAATTTAAATCTAGATAAATTCCAGTCTTTAATATTTTCAAGCCACATCCCAAACCTACCATCTTTAATATGTTTAGGAGACCAATTGATTTTTTGATTTAATTCAATCATCCTATCTTTAACTGCAGTTGTTTTAACAAACCAAGATTTGATTGCATAATACATCAAAGGAGAATTACATCTCCAACAAAAAGGATAGTCATGTTTGTAATTTAAAACTTTAAACATTTTACCTTCTTCATGAAGTTTTAATCCAATATCTTTATCACAATCTTTAATAAATCTTCCTTCAAAATCTTTAATTTCAGAAGTAAAATTTCCAGATTGATCAACGGGTTGAACAAAAGGAATCCCAGCTTTCTTACAAGCATCATAATCAATTTCACCAAATGCAGGAGCCATATGCACAATTCCTGTACCCTCTTCAATTGTTACAAAATCTCCGCCAAGAATCCTAAAAGCATCTTTCAAATTTTCAAAATAAGGCATTAAAGGTTCATACTCTTTTCCAACTAAATTTTTTCCTGAAAACTTTTCCAAAATAGTTGGTTTTTCAAAATATTTTTCAACTAAATTTTCAACTAAAATTAATTTTTCTCCTTCATGTTCAACAGTAACGTAAGTTAAATCAGGATTAACAGCAATAGCTAAATTAGAAGGCAAAGTCCAAGGAGTAGTAGTCCAAACCAACATTTTCCTTTCATCATCCATTAATTTAAATTTAACAATCACAGATTTTTCCTTAACTTCTTTATATCCCTGGCTAACTTCATGACTAGATAAAGGAGTAGAACATCTAGGACAAAAAGGAACAACTTTGTGACCTTCATATAACAAATCTTTTTTATGTAATTCTTTCAAACTCCACCAAACAGATTCAACATAATCACTATCTAAAGTACGATAAGGATTTTCTAAATCAACCCAATAATTTAATTCTTCAGTTGATTTTTCCCATTCTTCAATATTAGAAAAAACACTTGTTTTACACTTTTCAATAAATTTATTTTGCCCATATGTTAAAATATCTTTTTTAGAATTTAATCCCAATGCTTTTTCAACTTGAACTTCAACAGGTAAACCATGACAATCCCAACCACCTTTTCTTGGAACGGAAAAACCTTTCATGAATTTATATTTACAAACAATATCTTTGAAAGTTCGAACTTCCAAATGATGCAAACCAGGCGGAGCATTTGCAGTAGGGGGCCCCTCTAAAAAACTAAACAATTTTTTCTTTGGATCATCTTGCACAGCTAATTTAATTTCTTTTTTATGTTTCTTCCAAACTTCTCTTGCTTCTCCTTCTACTTTTTTAAAATCAATTGCCATGTTATTTCTTATTTTTCTTCATTTAAATTATTTGCCTCTAACAAAATCCAATAAGTCTAGACTAATCTAGACAATTAAATAATAATAGAAGCAATAGCTAATGCAAATATTGATATTGTATTAACTTTTTTCATAAGAATTTTAGTGAGCAGAGGTTTATAAGATTTTAGAACAACAATCTTTATTAATAATATAACTATTTGTAGTAAAATGAAAGAGGCAAGTTCAAATTTTAAACCACATTTAATAGAAGGATTTGTAGGCCCAATGTTTTCAGGAAAAACAAGGGATTTACTAAAAAGAATCGATCCTTTAAAATATGATCCTAGAAAATATTCTTATATTGGAATAAAACCAGAAATAGATAAAAGAAATTTTAATACAAGATCTGCAGAAGATTTTATTGATTGGAATTACGTAGAAAATTCAAAAGGAATATTAGAATTATCAAAAGAATATGATTTAATTGCAATTGATGAGATCCAATTTTTTGATAAAGGAATTGTTAAGATTATTTTAGAATTACAAAAAGAAGGAAAAAATATTATCTTTGCAGGACTTGATAGGGATTTTAGGGGAGAAAAATTTGGTTCTATGCCAGAATTAATGACTATTACAAATAAATTAGAAAAATTATATGCGACTTGTAATCAATGTGGCGAACCAGCATATTATACGCAAAGATTAATTGATGGCGAACCAGCATCTTACAAATCAGATATTATTTTGATAGAAGGAAGTGGAAAAGAAACATACGAACCAAGATGCTTTCAACATCATCTTGTTCCTGGGAAAGATTAATTATTTTCCACCAAATCCTTCCAAAACTTGCTGTTCAACAAAATGCATTTTAGAAGGTAAAATAATACAATAAGGCTTTTTAACTCCTTCAAATTTTCCCATTTCCTCAACTGTCCGATAAAGTATTTTTCGATTATCAGTTCCCATTGCTTGACAAACAACAAATTTCTTCAAAGGAACATCATATTCTTCGGCAGCTTTTTTTAATTGAATTAAAGCTTTATCAAAATCTAATCCAATGTCAATTAAAATCAAAGAATGAGCATCCTGACTCATATTTTGTTGAACAATTTTCATAAACGAAGTAGGTTCAAAAGATTTTTTCCAAGCAGGCATTGAAGCAACTTTTCCAAATTTATACAATTGTAAACCAGTTTCAGCAATAGCATCAAAAATAGATGCATTATAACAAATGTGATATTTAATCCTTGAAGCTTTACATTCATCAATTAAAGTAATATGTGTTGTAGCAGTTAAAGGAGAACCATAAATTAGCAAAGCAACATTCAACTTTTGTGCTTCATCAACAATAGATAAACCTTCAACTTTTTCTCTATTTGCAATTTTAACTTTCTTCCCAATAATTTCTTCTAATTTATATTGAGTATAAGGAAAATTAACAGTATAATTCTCTAAATAAATTCTTTTACATTTAGAAATAGCTTCCATCCCTTCCTTAGTAATACTTCTCTCATTCAAACCTAATCCAATTAAATATAATGCCATAGATTACAAAGAAAAATTTGATTTATTAAGGTTTTCATAAGTTATAAAAATTCCCTTTTCATACAGTTTTTATGAAATGGTTTCTAAAATCAAAAATTCATAAAGCAATAGTAACTGAAGCTAGATTAGATTATGAAGGAAGCATAACAATTGATAAAGAATTAATGAATTTGGTTGGATTAGAAATTGGGGAAAAAGTATTGGTGGTTAGTAATACTTCTGGTAATCGTTTGGAAACATATGTTATTCCAGGTAAAATTGGAGAGATTTGTATGAATGGAGCAGCAGCCCATTTAATAAAAAGAGATGAAGAAATAATAATTATGGGTTTTGAATTGAGCAATCATACTATAGAACAAAAAATAATTTTATTAGATAAAGATAATAATTTTATTAAATTTTTATAACTAAACTTCTACTACTCACAATAGCAATGAAAAATAAACTAAATAAAAGCCAATCATTACCAATAATCAATCCAATAAAACCCCCAATCAAACAAATCAAAGTCAATAATTTAAACCATTTTTCCCCTTGTTTTATTTCGTCTTGAGTATATTTCCTTAAAATATTTCCAATTGGAATACCTAAAAACAAAACTATTACAGAAATTAATATTTTAATTAATTCATTCATAGTTTGTTAAAGAAAAATTAGTTTTTATTTGTTTTTAATAAACGCTCTAACAATCAATGTTTGTGCCACAGGCGATAATTAAATTATTTATCATAAATAAAGTGAATCAATTTCTATACAAATCTTTAAAAATTTTTACATATTAAAGAATACATGATAAAAAAATTCCTAATAGTTGGTTCAAAGGCAGATCCTGCAAGTAGAAGCATAATTATGCATTTAATGGAGTTCGGAGGATTTAATTTTCATATAATTGAAGGAGATATGCTTGATGGAAGAAATTTAAATCAAGAAAAAATTAGTCAATATGATTTAGTTATTTTTGCTTCAAAACACAAATCAGAAAAAAAAGAAAAAACTCTTTCAATACATTCACCTGGAAATTGGAAAGAAGTTTGGGGTGGAGGATTACCAAATAGAGTTTCACCTTCCTCCGCACTTTTTAATAAACATTTATTTGAAAAATTAAATAAAAATAGAAATAAATCACAATTAACAAAATATAAAGTAACTTTAGAATGCACACATCATGGACCATTAATAGATAGACCTTCAGTATTTATTGAAATAGGTGGATCAGAGGAGGAGTGGAAAGATAGGGGAGCAGCTTTCTGTGTAGCAAAAGCAATTAGAGAAGCAATAGAAACCTGGGAAAAAAATCCATACCAAGAAGTTGCAATAGGAGTAGGTGGACCACATTATTGCCCATCTTTTAATAAATTACAATTAACTTCAAATGTTGGAATTTCACATATAATTCCCAAATATATGGCTCCAATAACAGAACAAATGATTCTTGAAGCAGTAAATAACACGATAGAAGAAGTAGATTTTGCAATAATTGATTGGAAAGGACTAGGAAAGGCAGAAGAAAGAAACAAAGTAATAAAAATTCTAGAAAAAAATTACATCCCCTGGAAAAAAGTCGGAGATGTTAAAAGATAATTTTTTTAGTTGTGTAAAATTTTATTATAATAAACATAAATTCAACACATGTTTGTGCCACCGGCGATAATTCAATTATTAATAATAAACACAGTGAACAATTTTAAAAATAAAAAAATAAAAAAATAAAAAAATAAAAAAATAAATAAAAAAATACCTTAAAAATTATTTCTTAGGTTTCTTCCAAGCAACAAAGCCAATTGCAATCAAGTAAAGTATTCCTCCAACTTTTGGAATAGTTAATGAAAGACTAAACCAACCAGGATAATTTTCTTTTTCAAAAACTCTCCAAATAGCAATTATCATTAAAACAAATAATGCTATCCAACCTAAAATAGGTATAAGAAATAAGAAAATTAATGCCCAATGAAAGCTCCCAAGTTCAAGAATTTGAGAAATATTTGCAAAAGGAATCCAAGCAAGCCAAGGATATTTATATTTTTGTTTCTTTGCTATTTTTTGCCATGCAAAAGCATGATACACATAAAACCCAATTATAAGAAATAATCCAAGAATAAACAAAGAAGTCATCATTGTTCCAATAGCTTCACCAAGAAAAACATCTTTTGTAACTTCCGTTAAATTTTCAATTGTAAATCCAGTAAATGTCATTTTTCACCTCCTTTTTATTGTAAACTATAACCAGTATTATTTTTACATATTTATAATGGTTTTGAAATAACAACTGTCTTAAAATAAAAATTTACTAATCAAATTACCAAAATCTAATAATTTATTCGAGAATATGTATTCCAAATAATTCAATATTCAGCAAAAGCGAGGTCTGACGTAAGGAAAATCATTCCTTTGGGAAGAGAAAATTAAATTTGCGTTTAGTGATTTAATTGAGCGGAGTGATTGCCCCTTTGCCCCATTAGAAATCTTTATAAGTTAAACTAATATAATTTTTATATCTATATAGCGAGGTGGAGCAGTCTGGAGTGCTCGTCAGGCTCATAACCTGGAGGTCGTGAGGTTCAAATCCCACCCTCGCTATTATATTTTAGTATATTTTGTGACTATAAAAATTAAGTGAAAGTTGAATAATTATCTTGTAATAATTAATTTTTCCATCTCTTCTTTTGCTTTTTGCATCTTAGTTGTAGAGAAATGTTTCATTGCAGGTTCCATAATTTTAACTAATTTATCGGCCATTGCTGTCTTTAAATCCATTGGATGAAGTTTCTTTTCTAAAAAATCTTTTTTCAATTGTTTAATATTAGTATATGTCACATTTCCTCCAAACTTTTCTGGTCTTTTAATCTCCAAAATAGATTTATCATTAATAAAAACCAAATATTGAGCCCAATCAATCAAGGGGTTAAATTCGATTTCTCCTTCTGGGCAAAAAGCTCCTTTGATTTTTTTCCGAATTTCAGCTTCATTATCGGTCATATATATTGCAGAATTTGGAATAGATTTACTCATTTTCATTTGACTCCATAATTCTTGCATTCTATTTTTTGGAACAGGCCAAACAGGTGGTTTTTGCAAACCTAAGATTAAATGTCCATGAACTGCTATTGGTTTGATTTTATTTCCAGCTTTATCTTTTAGGAAATTATTTTTTAGTTTTAATGCAACATCCCTAGAAATAACTTGAGCTTTTCTTTGGTCTAATCCAGCATGGGCAATATGAATATCCTGACAAAAAATATCTGCTACCTGCATTGGAGGGTAAATTAGTTTTGCAAAGTCTAAACTCTCTCCTTCCTTTCTTCCCATAATTGTTGTTGATCTTTGAATTCTTCCAAGGCTAGTGTTTTTACTAACATCAATCATAGTCTCCCAATATCTATCATTATTATGATATAATTCACTACCTAAAACAAAATTTAAATCTTTAACATTCCCATCAACACACTTATATGCGGCAATTAAAGCCTCTTTAAAGTAATTAACTCCCACTTTCTTAATTACATCCATATCTCCTCCTAACTTGTCATTAATCCAAGAATGCCAATCTGCAAGAAAGATTGTAATTTCTATACCACAATCTACAAAATCTTTAACCTTGCTCATGCAAACTAATCCATGGCCGAGGTGAGGTTTACCAGAAATTTCAAACCCAATATAATGCTTTAATTTCATTCCACTCTCAAGTAATTTCACCAAGTCTTCCTCAGTTATAATTTCTTCAGTGTTTCTCTTAATAATTCTTAATTTATTGTTTGTATCCATATTGTAATTTTCCTAAAATTTAGAAAGATGGCTAATGCTATTAATACAGATAATATGTATAATAACTTTTAGCTTTCATACAAAAATTAAGGATTTTTACTTTAAATATTTTTCTAAGCAACATTAAATCTTAAATATTACCCTAAAATTATGGTCTATAACCACCCTCGCTATTATATTTTAGTATATTTTGTGACTATAAAATAGACTTTTCAAATCAGATTGCCAATCTGGACCTTTCGAGGTGGCCAGGGTTTTAACTTGAGCCGACGCATCTTATTTAATTATTATAAACAAATTTACATAAAGCTTATATCTTTTACTAAATTTATGTAAATAATTGCTTAACTAAAAATTATTATTTAGAAGGAGGTTAAAAAATGGAAGAAAAAACAAACAACAAAGGTATGCCACTTTTAGGAGATGAATTTCCAGAGATGAAAGTTCAAACAACCCATGGAATTATGAATTTACCAAAAGATATGAAAGGTAAATGGTTTGTCCTATTTAGTCATCCAGCAGATTTTACACCAGTTTGTACAACAGAATTTGTAGCATTTCAAAAAAGATATAATCAGTTTAGAGATTTAAACTGTGAGTTAATTGGATTAAGTATTGATCAAGTTTTTGCGCATATAAAATGGGAAGAATGGATAAAGGAGAACTTAGATGTTCAAATAGAATTTCCAATAATTGCAGATACTGGAACCGTAGCTGAAAGATTAGGATTAATACATCCAGGTAAAGGAACTAACACAGTTAGAGCAGTATTTATTGTAGATGCAGACTCGAAAATTAGGATCATGTTTTATTACCCTCAAGAATTGGGTAGGAACATGGATGAAATTGTACGATCTGTAAAAGCAATGCAAATTGCAGATAAACATCATGTCGCAATGCCCGCAAATTGGCCAGAAAGTGAAGTTGTAGGAGACCACGTAATTATTCCACCAGCAACTGATGTCAAGACTGTTAAAAAAAGAATTGATGAAAGTAAATCTGGTGAATTTGAATGTTACGACTGGTGGTTATGTCACAAGAAACTTTAATCGGCTTTAATTATTATTTTTATTATTTTTATTTTTAGATAAAAAAGACCGTATTAAATATTGCCAACAAGATATAACCTTATAGTCCCCCTCGCTATTATTTTTTGTGGAATTTGAACAAATCCTTTATTCGCACTCCGTGAAATATTCTTTAAACTTACGTTGTTTGTTTATTCAAAATTTTAGAAGATGTTCACCTTCGCAGATATTTTTTAATAAATTAATTCATTTTTACTCACAAAAACCTTAAAAAGAAATAATTAATTGTATATTTATCATAAGCCTCGGTCGCATAGTTCGGAATTAACATTCCTCTCGTTTGTTCCAAACGAATGCTCTAGGTTTTATGCCTCGGTCGCATAGCGGTTATTGCACCGGATTGCTAATCCGGACCTTTCGGGGTGGGCAGGTTCGATTCCTGCCCGAGGCGTATTTCTTTTTATTTTGCAGGACGAGGACAAGGTTCGAGTGAACAATTACGTGGTAGAATTTTTCTCAAGGAATTCAAATAAATAAAAAAGAAAAAATTCGTGTGTGATTGAGAGACTGCTGGAGGCATATTTTTTTTTAAAATTATAAAAGAAGATTTTTTAAATAAATTTTTCTTCTTAAAAAGATGAAACCAAATAAAATAATTCGTCCAAGTACTTTATTAGTTAAAAATAATAAAATTCTTGTTCTAGAGAGCGAATATAATTCAGGTAATTTTTACCTTCTTCCGGGAGGGGGCATAGAAGATTATGAAACTCTCCAAGAAACAGCAATAAGAGAAACAAAAGAAGAAACTAATTTAGACGTAAAAATTTCTAAACTTTTATATTTGCAAGAATGGATAAATAAATCTAGAAATAAAAATGTTCTTTATGCAATTTTTTTAGCAGAGATCATGAAAGGAGAAGAAACACATTTGAATGATCCTTGTTTAGAAAAAGGACACATAAAAAAACTTGTCTGGAAAACAGTAGAAGAATTAGAGCAATTAACTTTTTTCCCAAAAGAAGCATTACCTTTTATCAAAAAAGATTTACAAAATGGATTTAAAAGAGATTTTATTTATTTAGATTCTCAGATTGAGGAATAAATTCTAAATATTCTTCACAATAATCACAATATGGTCTAATTTTCTCATAATTTCTATAAAATTTAAGATTTTTATCAATTTTAGAGGCCAAATCTTGAAAAGGTTTTTCGCCAGTAAGTTTACAAATTTCTCTTGTGTCTAAATTTAAATCTTTACAGGATTCTAAATAAGGACAAAAATTTCTAGATAAAATTTGCAATTTGTTTGGAGTTATGTAAGTTAATTCAAAATCTCCTTTATTTGAATTTAAATGATCAATATAAATTATATTAAATGCTTTTTCTACATGGGATAAATTAGAATATTTCTCTTCCAACAGGGGAAGGTTTTCATCAGCCCATTTAATTTTCTTTTTGGATCTAGCTTCCGAAAGAAATTCTAAATCCTCTTTAGTTTTAAGATTTATTAAAAGATCTTTTTTCTTTTTTATTAGTGTTTCTTTAAAATTCATTTTATTTAAATTTAAAATCCTTTATTTTAGTTAATCCATTTAAATCAAGGTTATTTACTTTTTTATATTTAATATATCCTGGAAATTTAAAAAATCCTGCTTCAAGAGCTGCATAAGCTCTATGTCTACCATCAATAAGAATATCTCTAACATTATTTTCAGAGTCGTATCTTCTCTCAACATTTAAAGGAGATAATTTTTCTCCTGCAATTAATTTTCCTTTTTTCATTTTTGCTGTTGAAAAATAAACTTTTGGTTCAAAATCAACACTTAATTGATGCAAATCAATTGGTTGTGTTAAAGTATTATTTTCAATTAAAAAATCTAAACAAATATTAGAACTTTTTTTTTGATTAAGAAAAGTAGAATCAACAATAGAATAGGGGATTTTTAAACTTTTAATAATTCTCCGGTATTCTTCTTGAAAAAGATTATGGTCTTTTTCTGAATAAAGAATTTTTTCTTCAAGGAGAGTAAATGAGTTTCTTTCTAAAGCTCTTTTTCTTTTTGATTCAAAGTCAGATTCAATTAAAAAAACATGTTTAGGTTTTAAACAAGATTTTATCCTAGGATCATTTAAAAGATTCTGTTTTGCTCTTATTTGAGAATAAAAAAGAATACTTGGAAAATACCTGTCTTGAATTATTGTTCTAAAATCCATGGATTCATCAGGAAATTTCTCTTTTGAATATGCTTCCAAGATAAAATTCGCTTTTCTTTCTGGGGTTAAATTTTTTAATACATTTTTAGAAATAACATCCTTAACTAAAAATCCCTTGTTAGTAGAATATATCAAATCTATTTCAATTTTTTTTTGAATTTCTTTGGTCAATTCTTGTGCAATACTACTTTTTCCAGTAAAATCTAATCCTTCAAATAGAATAAATCCAGGATGAATTATTTTTTTATTCATTTTCTAAGTAATCCCCTATAAACTTCCGTATCTAATGAACTACGTCTCCCAAAATTTTCAAAGATTGGAACTAAATCATATTTTTGATTAATTCTATCTTGTTCTTGACATGCTTTTAAAATATATTCTTTTTTTGGTCTAGGCATTTTTTCTAAAGGTGTTTTTGGATCTGGATGAAAAATATTTAAAGAAGAAGAAATTCCTAACTTTCCAAAATATTCCATTCCTTCAATTAAAGATTCCAGAGGTTCAAGACCACAAACAAATCCTGCTTTTACTGAATTTTTTGGAAAAACTTTGGCAGCATATTTTAACTTTTCTATCATTAGATTATGTCCAAAATATTTAGTTTTACCAGGGCAATATTTTTCAAATAATTTTTTATCAAAAACTTCAATATCAAATGCAATTGTATTTAATCCTTTTTCTTTTAACAAATTAATTAATTTATTTGATTTAGGGGGCATGCTAACTAAATGATATTTTATATTTTTTGTTTCAATTTCTTTCATAACTTGTAAATAATTAATTTGATCTAAAATTCCTTTATCAAAATCTTTATATGTGCCTGAAGTAATCATAACATCTTGAAAATTATCTTTTTCTAAACCAATCTTAAAAGCTTCTTGAACTTGCTTTGGACTTATTTTTTTTAAATTCTTTTTACTTTTATCTTTTTTTGCAACATTTGAAGAACAAAAATGGCAACCCAAAGAATCATTAAATAAAAAACAATCTCTATTAACATATATCGAAAAAATATCTTTTCCAAACATTGCTACAACTTTAGAAGCTGGGACACCATCAGAAAGAATTTCTTTTAAAAATTTTGGTCGAGGAGTATATTTAACCTCTGTTATTAGATTTCCATTATGAAATAAATTTTTTCCTTGAATTTCCCAATCTGATTTTTTTGTTAAAAAAATATTACTAGTGATGTTATTAGACAAAATAATTTCTTGAGGAAGTTTTGTAGGAAAATTATTTGAGGAATTATAAATATATTTGGCTTCTGCATCTTCTTCAGTTAATGAAAATGAAGAATTTTCATTTAAACCTTCTGTTAATAAATTTAATTTTATTTCTGCAAATTTATCCATTTTTCTTTTTCAGTTCTTTTCCAACTTGAAGTTCTCCCCCCAATCTTTTAATATGAAAAATTTTCCAAAGAAAAGAAGTATCTAAAAAAATAGGAATTCCTCGATCATAACAATCTTGAAAAAAGTAAGAATCATCTGCTCTTAAAATATCTAAATTTATTCTTACTGGAATTTCTTTAAGAATTTTTGTAGAAATTAATGTACATCCCAATGAACAACTTTTTACTTGGAGAAGCCCCTTTCCTTCTACTTCTTTAGTTAAATACCATTCGTTTACGGATACTCCATCTATTCTCATATGCTCTTTAGATAATTTTGAAGAAGAAATAATATAATCTATGTGTCTTCTTTTTTTATTTGTATGGCTTGATACAATATATGGTGCCCCAATAATTTCTTTTTTATGTTTTAATAATTCTTTAATTAAATTTTTTGGAACAATAACATCTTGCTCTATTGAAAGCAAATAGTCATAATTATTCTTTATTGCATAATCATTGAGTGCTTGTCTTGCTTTTGCTAATCTTTCAAAAGGATTATTCAAATAAGGGGATTTCTTAACAGTTATTCCCTCTTTTTCAAAAATATTTTCAAATTGTTTTGAAGTTTGACTATTATCAACAACTAAAATATCAAAATTAGGATAATCTAAATTTTTTACACTTTCAATCCAATAAGGAGTAATATACTTTTTACCAGAATATACTGGACACCCCACTAAAATTTTGGCACCTTTCATACACATATTAATTTTTATTTAATTATAAATGTTACTATTTTTCAATTACATTAATAAAAAGAGAAATAGATTTAGGCAAAGAATTGTTTGATATTTTTATTTTTTCAACCTTTATATTTTTTGATAGATTTTTTTCAAAAAGATTAAAATATTTTTCACTAAAAAAAAGCAATTCTTTTATTTTTTCTCTTGTAAAATATCTCTTTCTATTTTTATCTAATTTTATTCTCTGATATATTTTTTCCATTGGCGCTAAAATATGTATAATATAAATTTTTTTAAAACCATTTTGTTTTAAGATTGAAGTTAATTTTAAAAGATTTTTTTCTGAAAATCCAGATAGAAAGCCTGTTGGAGAATTAACTGCAAAATGAGTATCTAAAACAACATTTTTTTTTGTTTCATCTTTTATTTTTGAACACAGTAAAGAAAAAAAGGAATCTTCATAATTTTTCCATTTAAGAAGATTTAAATTTTTTTCTTTAATTTTAAATTTTTTATTTATAATAAATTTGTATATTTTTCCCGTAGAAATTATGAGATTTCTTTTTTTATTTATTTTTTTTATTAAAGTAGTTTTTCCAACCCCTGAAGGCCCCCCAACAAAATAAAAAATCCTTTCCATTATTTCTTACTTTACTTCTTAAACTTTTTAAATTTTCCCAAATAATTCTTCATAAAAACTTATTAACTCTAATTATTTTCTTTCTCCATGAAAGAACTAATCCTAGGAATAGATG
>Ga0190305_1000209_pt1 | contig 15562 bp, 12 predicted proteins | sample 48700723_MG_FD_161678 | JGI IMG/M metagenome (GOLD analysis project Ga0190305, IMG submission 161678) | Hydrothermal vent sediment bacterial communities from Southern Trench, Guaymas Basin, Mexico - 4870-07-2-3_MG | ecosystem: Environmental > Aquatic > Marine > Hydrothermal vents > Sediment ... | reverse complement strand
GCATCTACCATTTTTGTTAGATGTTCAAATAGAGTAGACTTCGCCATACTAAGCTCTGAAGATAGATCTGTTACCGTTTTCTGGTTTTCATCTAACGCCTTCAGTATACTGACTCTACTTTCCGAAGCCAACGCTTCAAAGGATTTTCTATCTAAACTGATTTTTTCCAATATCATCGCCTTTTAATCCAGAAAGCTACCCCCATAAAGGCTACTACAACTATGCCGATACCTATAAGAATTGTCGTATCTACACCATTGGATACTTGGGATCGTCCATCAATCTCCAGTACACCTTCAGGTAGATTTTCTATGGGAAATCCATTACAATCCCCTAAACTTTTTACCATATAAATTCCTGTTTCCTCTGACATTTCTTCTGTAATTCCCTGCACCCATTTGCCTTTAAAGTATCTGATCTTTGAGTTCCAGCCAGCAGTTCCTTTATCTGCTACTTTTGCTATTCCATCCAAATCCTCATCTGTTAAACCGCTAATAACATTATTGTTTTGCAGCCATTCTAATTCTGTTTTTAATGCCATTCCCCAATCAAAACTATCTAAGTCAATATCTATAGCAGATACTAAATCAATATCTTGTACACTCCTGGGTGTTATTTCTGCCTGATCCAGAAGATCAGGGCTAAATCCACAGGCTCTGAGTACATTCTTAAATTCTTCCTTTAACTCAGGAGTTAAAGTGTTTTGGTTTTCAATACGAATAGAAATTTCACTGAAACTTTTCCTCTTTTCGTGATCTTCGTCATCTTCTTCCTCCTCTTCAATGTCATTAATACTCAAAACTGCAATACATATATTCCCTTTTATAAGGTGGCTTCTAAGACAATCGTCTTGAAATCCACCCTCAACTATGTAACCCAAGGACTCAAGATACTCTTTATCAATTTCCTGGGTAATTGGCGGCAGAGTATCTAAGTTTATTCTTAGTTCATAGTGGGAGCTATGAACGAGTTTTGTTGGCATCTGTATTTTAACATCTAAATATTTCTGACCTCTCCATTCTTCTTCCGTTAAGATAACTGCAACATCTTTATTGTAATGAGAACGATAGATTATAGCGTTAGTTTCTATATAATCTTCAGAAGAAGGCTCTTTACCATTTTCTGTCTTGGTAGGTTTTGGAGCAATCTCTTCTTTATGTGCTTTTTCAGAACTTCCTTCTTCTTTCTCTATAACTTTAACGTTCTCCGCCTCTTTTATTCCACTCAGATCATAACTTATGGAGTCTTTGTTCAACAAAACTTCGGTGGCAAAAGAATCTGTTGGGTTAAAACAGGCTGATACCATATTAAAGTACAGTATACTCACCAAAATAATACCAATCATAGTTGTACAGTTTTTCATATTCATTTTTATCACCTTTATGACAGTAAATCTTTAATAATAAAAATCTATCTATTTTGTTCGGTTTTTACCGAACAGTTACCTCCTTCCTATTTTCGATCCTCCAGGAGGCAACACCTGCACTATATCATCTATATTATCATACTCAAGTATTCTGGATATTTTCTTTGCAAGCGATTCTTTTTTTTCATCTCCCTGAATTATTTCGACATATCTCTTACAGTTTGCTTTTACAGCAGATAAAGGTCCGCACATGGGCTTGTTTTCAAATATTCCAACTCCAAGAGAAAGGGGGACATTTTTAATGAAATTTTTTTCTCCTTTTATAAAGAATGCTCCTGTGGGTAGATATTCACCGGAGGGTGGAGATTTTGTGACCTGCTCAGGATATACCCAGTAAACATCTATTCCAGCTATCTTTTCTTTCCATGCCCTTGAAAAAGATGCTGCAAAGATTGCTGCTTCGTTCAATGTCTTTTCAGAGGATTCCTGTCCATTTTTGATGATTATATGGGGTGCTCCATATATATCGGCATGCAAATATAAATCCTTAGGCTCCATATGTTTTTTTATCAGCAGTTCATTTGTTTTTTTATCCTTTCCTCCGAGTATAAGAAATTTTTCACCTGAAAAACACCATCTGAACTTTTCATACCACTCTCTTTTCCTTCTTTTCTTTATAATTACTTCCTTTATCTTTGTTTTTCCTTCTTCCAAGTTTTTAATGATATTAAGAGTCTTTTGTAGAGCAGATTTAGCGCCTTCTAACTTCTTCTTTGCTGTTTTGGATTTTTCATAATAATACTCAGCGTTTTCGGATAATGATTTTGAGATATCTATATCTATATTTTTTTCGAATCTGAATCTCAGAGTTCTGGAGTTTAGTATATCAACATATTTCAACTTTTGTAGTATTTGCTCCCTGTTTTTCGATTTCTTTATCAGATCCATAGCTTTTTCTATCCTGCTGTAATGTAAATAAATTAAATCCCCAATTTCTTTGTTTTCATTTATTTCCTCCTCAAATCTTTCAATGGCCCTCTTCTGTTCAGATGCTATCCTTTTATATTTCTCTATTTTCTCTTCTATCTCCTTTTTTTCTATAGATTTCTCTCCTATAAGTTCTTCTTTACCATAAATATCATCAAACGCTTCATTTAAACTATTATAATATTTTTTCTCTTTATTTTTATATTTTGATAACTCAAAGGAATATATTTCCCCATCCACAAGATTCACTTTCTTTTCCATAGACTCTAGTTTTTTTATTCCTTCTTTCAGTTTTTTGATATCGATTTCTTTTGAGTTTTTATCAATTCCTGATAAATGACAGAGTTCTTCAGCATATGGACCCCCAAGATTATACTCAACAGCGAGTATCTTCACTATTTCCCTATCAATTTTTTCTATTTTGAAATCTTTAAATATATTTTTGCTTTCAGGGAATTTATAATAGTTTCCAACATAAATCTCCCTTTTATGGTGTTTTTTCCATAAAGCCAGTATTTTATAATCTCTATCTGTCAGAATAATGTTTCCTTCTCCAAAAAATTCTATTATAACTCTGTACATTATCTCATTCAATCCAGTATCGATCTCCACTATTCTATCAAGATCTATCTGCCTTATATCCTTTATTCTTAATGTATGCAGTTTTTTTCTCATGAACATGGCAAATCCTGATGGATTCCTTGGTGCCTCCTTTGGATACTGAGTCACAAAAATACATATCCCTGGTTTTATAACAAGGTCTTTTCTTCCATTTCCGTAGAGTTTAAATCTAAATTCTCCATTTTTTTGATATATTTTTTCTATTTTCATATCTATTATGGATAATTCTTTTAATTCCTCTATAATGACTTTAATGTCAAGGGAAAGCATAAGGGTACTACACCCAAAAACTTTTTAAATGTTGTTATGAATGTAAAATAATGGACGATAAAAATAAGGTTGCACTGGTTTTCTGTTTGATGGGTGCGATATCTGGTGTGATATCGGGATCTCTGTTGAAAGGTACCCCCAGCTATGGGATACTATTTGTGGCCATTGTAATAATGTACCTATCATCGTATATTGTTCCCTTTGTGGGAATAAATATAGAGAAATATGGGGGAAGAAGAAAAGTCATAACATCTGGATTGTACTCGTTCTTACTCTGGTGGCTCACCATCTGGTTTTTGATTTACAATATTGATTAACAACAATAAGTATTTTTATAGAAAACTTTTTATAGTTTCTCTGGCATATATATGAGAGAGGTTTTAATATGGCAGAAGAAAAAAAAGAGGATTACTGGAAGTCACTTGCTAAGAAGCAGAAAGAGGAGATAGAGAGATTGAAGAAGAACTCATCGAATAACATATGGCCCATGATAGCTGTTATACTATCGATATTTCTCGTTGCAGCTATCTTTGGAGCTGCGTACTTTGCTATCCAGTATTCAGGTACTAACACCAGTTATCAGTCGCTGAAAGCGAGCTTTGAAACACTTGAAAAGGAAAGGGACTCCCTTCTTCAGGAGAAATCTGGTTACACTTCTCAGATAAATTCCCTTAATGCCAAGATATCCTCCCTGGAGAATGAGAAATCGCAGTTGAACTCACAGATTGCAGAGTTGCAGAAGGAGCTTGATGATGCGAAGAAGGAGAAAGAGAATGCCATAGCAGAGAAAGATGCAGAGATAGAGGATCTGAACTCTCAGATAGCCTCACTGAACAACTCCATAGAGAGATACAAGGTATGGATAGAGGAGTACAAGGATAGAATAGACCAGCTGAATGAACAGCTTGGAAACACAAGTGAGGAAGTGAGCAATCTTGAGGATATAATAGCCCAGTGCATAGGATGCGGTATCTGCTGTGTGGAGCTGAAAGCTTCCGGGAGTCCTGAGTACGATGCAGACACTAACTCAACAACACAGTACTACGACATGTACATATACTTTGACACTGACTGCACCACATGTGGAATATGTGGATCATACTGTACAACGTCCTGCTGTGGTCCATGCTCTCCCTGTATGCCCTACGTAAGGGTGCGGTTCAAAGTTACATATGACCTTGATACAGACACATTCTCAACGACAGTTCTGAGCTGGTACTGGTATCATTAATCTTTTTTCTTTTTTTAGGGTGAAACTATGAGAATTGCTGTTATTGAGTATGATAAGTGCAAACCAAAGAAATGTGGATACATGTGCATAAAATACTGCCCGAGGGTGAGGATGGGAGATGAAACAATAACTGTCAACAAAGAAACAAAGAAACCTGTTATCTCAGAGGAGTTATGCGTTGGCTGTGGCATCTGTGTACATAAATGCCCCTTTGGAGCGATTCACATAGTGAATTTACCTGAAGAGTTAGAAACTCCTGTGCACCAGTACGGTGAAAACTCTTTCAGGCTTTACAGGCTCCCCGTGCCAAAGGAAAACAGCGTTCTCGGGATCATAGGAAGCAATGGTACTGGAAAAACAACAGCAATAAAAATTCTCTCAGGAGAGATAGTTCCGAATTTCGGGGATCTGAACTCAGAAAGATTCGATAAAGGGAAGATGCTTGAGTACTTCAGAGGAAGCGAGCTTCAGAGTTATTTTGAGAAGTTGGAGTCAGGTATAAAGGCAATAATGAAACCCCAGTATGTTGACAAGATCCCGAAGGTACTCTCAGGAACTGTGGAGGAGATCATAGAAAAAATAGATGAGAGAGGAGTTTCTGAAAAACTCATCAAAACTCTGGATATGGAAAACTCCATGGAGAAGGATATAAAGAACCTTTCAGGAGGAGAACTCCAGAGGGTGGCGATAATCGCAGCAATGTCAAGGGAGGGGGATGTATACTACTTCGATGAACCCTCCTCATACCTTGATATATATCAGAGACTCAACGTTGCAAGAAGCATAAGGGAGCTTTCGAAGGAGAAAACGGTGATAGTTGTAGAACATGACCTTGCTGTTCTCGATTATCTCAGTGATTATATTCATATCATATATGGTGTTCCGGGGGTATATGGAATAGTTTCCTCTCCCATGGGCGTCAGAGTAGGAATAAATACATACCTAGAGGGATATCTGAAGGATGAGAATGTTAGATTCAGAGATCAGAGAATAGAGTTTGATGTTCTGAGTGATCGCCATAAAAAACTGGGAAATCCAATACTTGAGTATCCCGATCTTATAAAAAGCTTTGAAGGATTTGAGTTAAAGGTCGAAGGTGGAGTTCTTCATGAAAAGGAGATCATAGGTATCATAGGTCCCAACGCCACAGGAAAATCAACATTTGTAAAGATGCTCGCAGGAGTTGAATCTCCTGATAATATGGAGATAAAAACAGATCTGGAGATAGCATACAAACCTCAGTACATAAAAAGAGATTTTGATGGAACTGTGAGGGAGCTTCTGAGAAGTGTGGGAGGAGATGAATCAGGATATTACAGAAGTGAGATCATAAAGCCTCTCCAGCTCGAGAATATCCTTGATAGCAATGTTGGAGAGATATCGGGGGGAGAACTTCAGAGAGTTGCAATAGCTGTATGTCTCACTCAGGATGCAGATATATATCTACTGGATGAGCCTTCAGCATATCTCGATATAGAACAGAGATTGAATATGACAAAACTTGTAAGAAAGAAGATAGAAAACTCAGAAAAATGTGCATTGATAGTTGAACATGACATAGTGAGTGTTGATTATATCTCAGATAGAACAATCGTTTTTTCTGGAGATCCGGGTGTGAATGGTCATGCTACCCAACCTCTTGAGATGAGAGAGGGAATGAATATGTTCCTGAAAGATGTGGGTGTAACATTCAGAAGAGATCATGAGACAAAGAGACCGAGAGCGAATAAACTCGATTCACAGCTTGATAGAAAACAGAAAAGCATTGGAGAGTATTACTACATGAAGGAATGAAATTTACCCATCCATAAGTGGATGAGCCTAAGTTTATAAATATCCTTCACAATCATCTTTCATGATAGAGTTTGAAGAGGTCTCATTCAGATACCCGGGAAACAGAGATCATGTTTTACGTGATATCACATTTCATGTTAAGAAGGGAGAGTTCCTGGGAATATCTGGACCCTCCGGCTCCGGAAAATCCACTCTATGTCTGATGATGAATGGAATCATTCCAAAAACAATTGAAGGGGAGTTATCTGGGGAGATATACATTGATGGAGAAAATATAAAAGAAAAAGAGGTTTATGAAGTCTCAGAAAAACTTGGATTGATACTTCAGAACCCGGAGTCTCAACTCTTCTCAATGACAGTGGAAGAGGAGTTAGCCTTTGGTCCTGAGAATCTCGGAATAAAAAGGGAGGAGATAGAGGAGAGGATATCATGGGCTTTAGAACTTGTGGGGATGGAAAAGTTCAGAGATGCATTTCCACATCAGCTATCAGGGGGTGAAAAACAGAAAATTGCCATAGCATCCCTTCTGACAATGAAACCGGAGATTTTAGTTCTTGACGAACCTACAAGCAACCTGGATCCAAAAAGCAGGATAGAGATATTTAAGATAGTAAAGAAACTGAACAAAAAGGGAATGACCGTTGTTGTTGTAGAACACGAAACAGATTTTATAAGTTCCGCAGATAAAATCCTGATCCTCAATGATGGAAAGATTGTGAAGTACGGAACTCCAAGGGAAGTATTCAGGGAGGCAGATTATCTGAAACACGTAGGGATCAGAGTTCCAGAGATCGTGGAGTTCTCCAACTATCTTCTGAAAGGTGGATATGTAGATGATATTTTTCTCTCCGTGAGCGAAGCACTGGAGGTTCTGAATGTTAAGGATAGAGAATCTATGTTATGAGTATGAGTCAGGTTTTAAATTAAAGAATATAAGTTTTGAGGTAAGGGAGGGAGAGTCCATAGCCATCATAGGGGAAAATGGATCAGGAAAAACAACACTTGTGAAGAATCTGATAGGACTTCTGAGACCAGACTCCGGTAAGATCTTCCTCAACGGAGAGGATACCTCAAAGATGAGTGTCGCAGAGATTGCCAGAACTATTGGCTTTGTGTTTCAGAATCCGGATAATCAGATATTTGCCTCCAGTGTGAAGGAAGAGGTGAGTTTCGGACCAAAAAATCTGGGTATGGATAATATTGAAGAGAAAGTAAACGATGTGCTGAAAAAAACTGATCTTTTTAAGTACAGAGATAAACATCCCTTTAAATTATCAGGTGGAGAAAAACAGAGGCTTGCTTTAGCCTCTATTCTTGTTATGAATCCGAAGATTCTCATTCTCGATGAACCCACATCAGGTCTGGACTTAAAAAATGCAGTTAAACTCATGAAAATAGTAAAAAATCTCCAGAAAGAAGGTAAAACAATTATCCTGATAACTCACGATATGCAACTGGTATCAGATCTCTGTGAAAGAGTTATTCTCATGAAATCAGGTGAAATAATAGCAGATGGGAAGATAAAAGAGGTATTTAACAGAGAATCTTTACTGGAGAAAACAAAGATCGAACTCCCTGAAATCGCCAAACTCTCCAAAATTCTTGGATTCGGGATTATCTTCGATCCGAAAGAGCTTTATGAGAAATGGAGGAGTTTAAATGATTAGATACACAATGTATATCAGAAAAAAATCAGTACTCCACTCTACAGACCCGAGAGTAAAGATAATTCTCTCTCTTTTCCTCTTCACCATATGTATTATATTCAATGATCCTCTATACATAGGAAGTATATTTTTTTCTCTCCTCATATTTCTCAGAATCTCTGGAAAGATAGAGATAAAGAAAATTCTCTCTTTCTTAAAACCTATGCTTCCCTTTGTTATAATGATAATGCTCCTCTGGATAATCCTCGGGAGTGATAAAGGAAATATTATTTACCAGATATGGAAACTCAAGATAAGGGATCTGAATATAAAAATGGCTGTTGCAATGGGATTTCGAGTTCTTGCAATGATTCTCTCAACTTTCCTGCTTTTAATAACCACAGAGCAGAGAGACCTTGTTCTTGCACTGGTGAAAATGAAACTTCCCTATGAGTATGGACTCACCATAGCAATAGCCCTGAGATACGTTCCCACGCTTGCTTCCTTAGCAGTCTCCATAACGGATGCTCAGAAAGCCAGAGGCTTGGAGCTTGAAAAGGGAAACATCATAGAGAAAGTGAAGAAGTACATTCCCATACTTGTTCCTCTGATAGTCAAATCGATAAAATTAGCTCAGGAACTCGCCATAGCAATAGAAACAAGGGCATTTGGAAAACCGAACAGAACTTTTTACAGGGACCTGAAATTTAAGTTCAGGGATATTATGTTTCTTTTCGCTGCCATAGTTTTCTTTTCTTTGTGTATATATTTAAGAATAAAAGGGTATGGATATCTGAATATCTGATGTGTAAAAGAAAAATTCTTAAATTTCTGTTCTAAAAAAGAAATATATTCATTTCCATATACAAAAAAGGATATAAAAGTGTAATAAATCTTTATGAGAGAAGAATAAATTTATAAATGGAAAAAGGAGTATGATATAATGTATGAAAGAAGATAAGAAACTGAGAGAGGATATAGAGAGAAACAGAGAATACTATCAGTTGCTGGTAGATAGTGTAAAAGATTATGCAATATTCATGTTAGATCCCAATGGATATGTTATCAGTTGGAACACAGGTGCAGAGTTGATTAAAGGATACAAAGCAGAAGAGATTATCAACAAGCATTTTTCATGTTTTTATACTCCAGAGGATGTCAGGGAAGGAATACCTGAATATGCGCTCAAGATAGCAAAGCTCGAAGGTAAATTTGAGGGAGAGGGATGGCGTGTTCGTAAAGATGGATCAAGATTCTGGGCTAATGTAGTAATTACACCTTTATATGATGAAGATAAACATTTAAGAGGGTTTGCAGAGGTAATACGGGACATGACAGAGAGAAAACTTATGGAAGATAGAATAAACCGTCTGAATCTTGTGCTTAACTCTATTCTTAAAGTAAATCAATTAACTATTAGAGAAAAAGATCGCAGATCTTTAATTCAAGGTGCATGTAACAATTTCGTTAAGAATAATGGTTATCACAGTGCATGGATTGCCCTTATAGATGATACTCACACAGCGATAATGACTGCGCAAGCTAAATTGGATAAGGATTTTATAAAATTGGATAGAAAGATGAAACGTGGTGAATTACCATATTGTGCAAAAAAGGCATTAAAACAATCAGATATCGTAGTAATAAAAGATCCATCCACATGCAAATGCCCAGTAAGCAAGAGATATCCTTCTGGTACTGGAGTAATGACTCTTCGTCTGGAATACGATGGAAGAATCTATGGTGTAGTGAATGTTACCGTACCTGTCAATTTTATTACAGACAAGGAAGAACATGATTTGTTCAAAGAAATTGCGGAAGACATTGGCTTTGCTCTACATGATATAGAGGTAGAAGAAAAGCGTAAAAAGGCTATAGAAGAGCTACAGGAGAGTGAAGAGAGATATAGAGCTATCTTTGATAGATCCATTTACTGCGTTTTTGTATATGATTTCGAGAGTAAGTTCATTGATGCTAATAAAGCAGCTTTAGATCTATTTGGATACGGAAAAGAGGAGATCTCATCTGTTACTTTCTCCTCATTGCTTGAGGGTGATGATTTATTACGGGCTACCAAGATCACAGAAGAGATCAGGAAGAATGGATTCCAGAAAAAGCCTTCAGTGTTCAGAGTAAAGAAAAAGGATGGGAATTATGTATGGCTGGAAACAGAGGGCTCTTTGATTTATAAAGAAGGAAAACCCTATGCTGTTCAGGGAATAGGAAAAGATATCACCCGTGATAGAGCTTTAGAAGAGCAGAGAGAAAAAGCAAGGAAGGAAGCAGAGTTCTACGCAGATCTTCTTGCCCATGACCTTGGAAATATAAATCAGGTTACCCTGGGATATCTGTATCTTCTTGAAAATGCGAAAGATGAAAAAACAAGAAAAAAGAATATAAATAACATATTAAGATCTATAACGAAGAGTTCAAAACTGACAGAAAGTATAAAAATATTAAAAATAATAAAAAGCACAGAAACAGGAAAATTTAATATTAAAAAATCAATAAAGAGATCGGCAGAAAAGATAAAAGATTATTTTGACAGAGATATAGAAATCAATATTGATGCGGAGGGGGAGTTTTATGTGATTGCCAATGAGTTTCTGGATAGAGTATTCTTCAATGTCCTTGAGAACTCTGTTGAGCACACATTTTATGATCCTGTCATCATAGATATTAGGATAGAGGAAAAAAATGGCTTCTGTAATGTACATATCAGAGATTATGGTCTTGGCATATCCAGTGAAAAAAGGAAGGATATCCTCAGGAATTTAGAAACATTATCAAAGAGAACGGGAATGGGATTATATCTCGCAAAGAAAATTCTTGAGAGGTTCGGTGGAAACTTTGATATAAAAACTATGGAGAAAGGAGTTGAAATAATTGTATCCCTCCCAACGATAGATAAAAACTCTGGAACTCATGCTCAATTCATGGAGGATAACTCATGAGAATACTTCTGATAGATGATGAAGTGGAGATCCTGAGCCTCCTTAAAGATACCCTCGAAAGTTTTGGATACGAAGTGGAGATGGCACTGGATGGGGAGATGGGTGTGGATATGTTCAAAGAATCCATCAATAATGGAAAAAAATTTGATCTTCTCATTATCGATTACCGAATGTACGGAAAAGACGGTCTTCAGGTCTCAAAGGAAGTAATGGATATAGACAAAAACACAAAGCTACTGTTTGCAAGTGCAGATCCGTCCATAAAGAAAAAAGTTATTGAAATGGGAGCTGTAGGATTTTTGCTCAAGCCTTTCACTATCAGGGAATTGATTGATACAATCAAAAATATATCCAGTAGAAATAAAACATGAAACGCTCGTTTCACCACATTCCTTTTAAATAAAAAGGAAAAAGGAAGTATGAAAAAGATCTCTGTGACAATCCAGAGAAAAGATCAAAGATTATTAGGTTAAAGAAGAGGTAGTTAAAATGAATCAAAAAATATTTGGAATCTTGATAATTATTATTTTAATTAGTGGATGCATTACACAGCAATCAAATAAGAAACGATCCTTTTTAGAGGAAAAAGAAAAACTTTCTCAGGTTGAAGTTGCAATTTGGTATCAGACAATAACAGATTATAAAGCCTTTAACAGAACCTTAGACGATGTTATCACTCATTTAAAAGAGACAAATACGGATTTTATCTTCAGAGCATTCTGGAAATATAAGGTTATCCCTGAAACCTGTTCTGAGCTACCTTTGAATCAAAGAAAGACATGCGAAACAACAGGATATAGCTATGAAAACTTTGAAAAATCAATAAATAAAATTAAAAAGGAGATTCCTTCTATCATAATCTCTTCTGGAATTCCAGCAGAAAGAATTGACGTTAATGAGTATGATCCGATAACTGGCAAAAAATATACAAAAGAAGAGCTATGGGAGATGGCTTTAGATCCAGCAAAGTGGAATATCACAAATCCAAAAACAGGAGAATTGCTCACCAAAGAGCAATTCCAGTTTAATAGAGGAAAGCTTCTTGGTTTCTTTCCTCCTAACTGGAAATCGCCTTCCGATTATAACTGGCAAAAAGCCTATGCTTATTATCCAGATATAACTAACCCGGAGTTCCAAAAATTACAGCTTTCATGGGCAAAGAAAATGATAGATTCTGAAGCAGATGCTATCTGGATAGATATGCTCTTTGCCCAGGCAAGAATGTTTTATGAATTAACAAAAGATCCTTATCATCCGGCGGTAAGGGATAGCTATGAAGCTGCTTTAAAGCAAATAGATGAAATTCACGAATACGGAAGAGAGAAAGGAAAATATATTTATGTTGGTGGGTGGACAAATTTTCTTGAGATAAAGGATAGTGAAGGTACTCCAGCTTATCCGATGCCAGATTTTGATTTTGTTGTGAATATGATTTGGGAAGATGAAGTTAAAAACAAAAATTTGTCTGAGGAAAGATGGAATACATTTTTTGCTAAGGTTAAAAAGTACCTTGGTAATGATACTCTCATTTTAGTTTTTATGGATGAGGCAGCTGTTAAATGGCAGGATCAACCCTTAGGGATTTTCTCTCAATATTTGAATAAAACTGAGCAAGCAAGATTTTTAGAAATGGCGGATAGCTTTTTCTCTCAAAAAAGAAAAGAGTTTAAGCTACCGATCACCTTTGTTTATCCTTTACATGGAGGTTGGACGGGAAACAATGCAGAAATCCTTTCCTTCGGGAAGTTTAAAGTTTATGATGCTTTGGCTCCAGAATTCCAGACTTATGAAACTATAAAAAATTTAGCACAAAAGAAATATAGTGGTAGACATGAATAAAAAGATCTTAATTGCAGTTGGGATTTTGGGAATATTTCTTCTCTCTGCTTTTTTAATAGGTTGGAACTTCCAAAAAACTTCTGAAAAAGAGATAGTTGCAACAGGAACTATAAAATACATTCCTTTGGAGGGCGGATTTTATGGAATTGAGACAGATAAAGGTGAGAAGTATTTCCCTTTGAATTTGTCAGAGGAATTCAAGAAAGAGGGATTGAGAGTTTGGCTTAAAGCGAAGCCAAAAAAGGTTGCCACAATTCAGATGTGGGGAAAACCAATTGAGATTTTAGAAATTAAGCTTACAGAAGTACAAAATCTTTCACAAATTAAGGTTGCGATCCTTTACGAAAGAATAACAGATGGCATTTATCATCCCTCAAAAATAAGTACCTATAAGGATTTGGTAAATATTTTAAACGAGACGAATCCTGATCTGGTTTTCAGAGTATGGTGGAGATGGACTCCAACTCCAGAGTCCCTTCCCTCAAATAGTCCGGTATATCAGGCAGGCCATACTTATCAGCAGCTTGAAGAGACTTTAAGAAAACTCAAAAAAGATTTGCCAGAAATTAAGTGTTGGTTTGGAGCAATTCCCACTCAAAGGATTAATTTTGAAGAAAAGAACCCAATAACGGGAAAAATCTATTCTCAAAACGAAACTTGGCAGATGGCTTTAGATCCTCAAAAATGGGGAATCAATTTCTCAAAGGAAAAACTGCAGGAATTGGCTCAAGAAAAAGGCGGAACAGGTAAATATGGTTATTTTCCAGATATCACAAACAAAGAATTTCAAGAGCTTTATTTAAGTTGGGCAAAAAGGCAGATAGATGCTGGCGTTAACGGATTATTTTTGGATATGCTTTTTGCTCAACCAAGAATTTTAGCAAAGATAACTAAAAACCCTGAGCATCCAGCAGTAAAAGATAGTTTAGAAGCAATTGATTATTTAATAAAAGAGATTAGAGATTACGGAAAGAAAAAAGGAGAGTATATTTACCTTTGCAGTTTTGGAACCTTTACCGACTTTCCTGATTACACGCCAGATTTGGACTTTGTTCTTGTTACCCCAACAGCAGAAGAGGTGAGAAATCTTGCCTTGGATGAAGAAAGATGGGATGAGATTGTTTCAAAAATAAAGGAAAGGCTTCCCAAAGCAAAAATTTTAGCAATGATTGACTGGGCTGGAACTACAAACACGCCTTTAGGAGTTTTCTCTCAGGAATTGAGTAAGGAGAAACAAAGAGAATTTTTAAAAATCGCCGATGAATTTTTCTCAAAGAAAGGAATAATCTTTGTTTATCCAGTTCACGGTGGATTTATGGGTCAGGATGCAAAGATCTTATCTTTCGGTAAGCTAAAAACTTATGATTCCTTAGCTCCGGAGTTTGAAACTTATGCGATAATAAAAATGTTGGCACAAAGTAAAAAAGCAAAGTCTAAATTGATCTTTTCTGATTGGATAAATGAACCTTTGTTTGAGATGATACAGCTAAGTAAGAAGAGAATCCTCACATTTAAAGAGCAGGAAGAGATGCTTCCTTTGCTGGCAGAGATGGGAATAAAGACAGTTTATTTAACTCCGATTTGGGAAATATGTGAAAATCCGGGAGGATTGAAAAGATATTGTATAAAAGATTATTACAAAATAGACCCCGCTAAAGGAACTGAAGAAGATTTAAAAGAGTTTGTTGAAAAAGCTCATAGCTATGGAATGAAAGTGATTTTGGATTTGGTAACGGCACATACAGGACCTGGAAGATATATCTATGAAAAACACAAAGACTGGATTCTTAAAGATAAATATGGAGATCTGGTTTACTGTTGGCCACATAAACAATGGGGATATGCTGTAGATAGAGCAAATCCAGAAATTATAGAACATTTTACCAGAATAGCTAAGTATTATGTTGATGAGTTCGGGATTGATGGATGGAGAGTTGATGCTATAGGTACAGTGTATTGTGATGAAACCATTCCTGATTGCTCTCAGCCTGTGGAAGGGGAGCATCATTCAAAAGATCTATTAAAAAGCATAAAATCTACTTTAGGTAAAGATAAAGCTCTTTATCTTGAATGGTGTTATCTTGGAAGATTGTATTTATACAATGCTGGAGTTGAAGAAAGTGGAGGTTGTCCTTATCCCAATCCAATTCCCTGCTCTATGGCATTGCCAGAGTTAAATGAATACGCTGATGCTTCCTATTCTTATGAATTTGGCAAATGCTTTATGGAAAAGATTCTGGCAGGAAAAATTACCTCTAAAGATTTTGTAGATTTTTTCAAAAAAGAATGTTTATACTATGGAAAGCCAAGGGGAAGATTTTTGATGACACACGATTTTGGCTATCAGTTCTATGAAAAAAATCCTGAACTTCACAAATTGGGTGCTGTTTTAATTACAACCATTCCTGGCTTTCCTCACATTTATCATAGAGAAATCTTTCCAGAAGGAGATATCAATCCAATTAATCAGGAAATGTTCAATTTTTATAAAAAATTACTGAAAATAAGGGAGAAATATAAAGCCCTCAAATATGGCTCAATCTCAAATGTTTGGAAGGATGGTGATAATGTTATTGCATACCTAAGAAGCTATGAAGATGAAAAAGTTATTGTAGTAATAAATTTTTTAAATAAAACTGCAGTATCAACCCTTAATCTATCTGTCCTAACTAAAGGAACTGTTCTTTACGATGAATTAAACAATGAAGAATTTGTTGTTGATGAGCCGAGCGACTTTAAAATCTCTGTCCCTGCTTACGGCTCAAGAATATTGGTTTTGAGATGGCATTGAAAAAGAGGGCTTTCAGCCCTCACCTAAATCGCCTTCGGCGGCTTCTTTTATCCTCAATAAGTT
>Ga0190305_1000208_pt1 | contig 15591 bp, 21 predicted proteins | sample 48700723_MG_FD_161678 | JGI IMG/M metagenome (GOLD analysis project Ga0190305, IMG submission 161678) | Hydrothermal vent sediment bacterial communities from Southern Trench, Guaymas Basin, Mexico - 4870-07-2-3_MG | ecosystem: Environmental > Aquatic > Marine > Hydrothermal vents > Sediment ... | reverse complement strand
TCCAGGCAAAGATCGTTATTATAATGCACAAAACAGCAAGAATGATCGTCGCTTTGTTTCTCATCATAATATAATTCAATTTTGCTTATTCTTTGGATTTACCGATGAGACAGATATTGTTAAAATATGTTATAAAAAGATTAAAAACAAATATAAATATGATAATTCCGGTTAGATGTTTCACCTGTGGAAAAGTAATTGGCCATCTTTGGGAAGAATATAAAAAAAGAGTTGAAACTGGAGAAGAGCCAGCCAAAGTTCTGGATGATCTGGGAATTACAAGGTATTGTTGCCGAACAATTTTTTTGACACATGTCGATCTAATCAAAGAAGTTGCTCAATTTAAGGTTTAATTACCTGTTTTTTTCTATTTCTTTTCTTCAGTTTTTTCTTTCTCTTCAGATGATTTTTTATCCAGAAATTCCTCAAATTTTTTTTGGCCCTCTTTCAAAACCTTTAAATTTATCTGTGCTATCTCCTCTGAAATAATTTCTCCTCTGATGCTTTTCCTTCTTCTGATTCCTTTCCCTTCTGATTTGTATCCAACACCTCTGGACAAAACCACTTTCTTTCTTGTTATTCCCACCACACCTTTTCTCATGGGAAAACCCTGTTTATCACTTCCTCCGGTTATTTGCAATTCATAATTTTCGAGACCCAGAGAACTTCCCGGTATAACCTCTCCGATTTTTTTTCCATAAAGCAGATTCCCATCTATCTCTTTTTGAAAACTTTTTCCTTTCATCGAAATAACCGCTTTCATAATTTTCTTTAAAATATTAATAATGAAAGGTTTATATCCAGTTATTGTATACGTGCTGCTTTTCGCGGTGGGAATTACTCTTTTTGTTTCAATTTACCATTTTACTAACGATTTTATTTCCAAAAAAAACCTTGAATTGGAAGAAGCGCAATCAGAAAAAATCTGCACTTTTCTAAAAAATCTAAAAGGAAAAGAGGGAGAATTTAATCTGGATATAAGAAACTTTAAAATAAAAACAAATTCTCTAAAAATTATTGGTTTTTCCAGTCATAATTGCAAGATTAATATAAACACTTCCGGTTCCTGTTCCGAAAAATGTAAAATCAGAGTTTTTGGGGACAAACTAATTTTTTCGCAATTCTCACGTGACTATTAAAATATTAACAAAAGGATAGAATACAATATTTTTGAATTTATTTTAAGTGGGTTGTTTTTCTTTTTCTTCAAAATTGTCTTTTAACAGTTTTTCCACACCAGCGAAATCATCTTCAATAATCAAATTCAAAAGTTCATCCGAATCTTTAAACTTACTCTTTTCTTTCAACAATTTCATCCCGTATTCTTCAGCGCTCATTTGTTTTCTCAATATTTCAGTTTTTTGTTTTTCAAAACTTCTTTCCATCTCTTTTTTGAAAATTAAAATTCCCTTTTCCCTGTATTTTTTCTCAATTATATTTAAATCTAAACTGCTCGTATTTTTTATTTTTATTTTAATTATCGGTTTTAATTCGCTCTTTTTGAGATTTTTTAGGAATTCTTCTATTTCTTCTTTTCTCTCGGCAACTTTATAGTAAAAATCTCTCTGTTTTATCTCCTTAAACTTTACTTCTCTATTTAGAATAAAATAACCTTTTCTGATTTCCGATTCTTTTTTGTTCAATTGTGTTGGAATGGTGCTTCCGGGCATTAATAATTTTCCCCGCTCAATCTGCAGTATATTCCTGAAATGGATATGTCCATTGAGAATAATATCGAATCCTTTTGGCAAATCTGAAATTTTTAAATTAACATCTTCCAGAGGAGAATAAATAAAAGGTTCAATATTCTGATGCAATAGGAGAATATTTTTTGCATCTGGAACTGGTTTTGGATTCCATTCAGTTAAAACATCTCTTGAATATTTTTCTGGAACATAACTCATTCCATGAATTGCAATCTTTTCTCCATTTAATTCAAAAACTATTTTCTGGCAGTGAAGATTTATCAATAAACCCGCTTTTTCAAGACTTTGAATTGGATTTATCAGGTTTGCCCTTCTCTCGTGATTTCCATAAATTGAAATAAAAGGAACTCCATGCAGAGCCCTCTTATTGATTTCTTTGTCGCATTCTATGAACTTTGCCTCGCTTTTCTTTTCTTTTAATTTTGATAGAAAATTCATCGCCTCTGCCAAAACTTCAAGTCTTGGCACCCTTGAATCAAACAAATCTCCAGCAAACAGGATTAAATCCGCCGGTTCTTTTAAAATTTCCTCAAGAACAAAAAAACAATCCTTTTCTCTTTCTGTGTTATAGCCATAACCTAAGTGAAAATCTGAAGTTAAGAGAAGCATAATCTACATCATAAAAAAGTTAAAACAGGCGAGAAACAAATTTTTAATTGATAAATTAAAAACAAAAATATTTTCAGTTTTATTTCTTTAAATTATGCAAGTTCGTTAAGTTGCAGAGGTCTTTAAAAATTTTATTTCTTCTTTAGTAGATATTCTTCCCAATATTTTATTTCTATGTGGAAATCTGCCGAATTTAGCAATAATCTTGCGGTAAGCATTTGATGAGTCATATATCCATTTAAATGTTTTTGAATCTTTTTTGCAAAGTTCTTTGAAAATCATATTGGCTATTTTTTGATGTTTTAAATTTTCAGAATGATGATATGGCAGAAATGCAAACATAATTTCCAACGGCGAAAGTTTTTTATATTCAGAACTCTCAAGCATTTTTGTCGTTATTTCACGAGCAAATTTGTCCGTATTATATGTTTTTGGATCATTTTCATCAAAGATTATTCTCGGAATCTGATCATAAATTAATATCAATGCAAGTTTTCCTTTTATTGTCTTCTCCCATTCTTGAAATTCATTTTGAAGTGCCGCCCGATAATACTCTTTTAGAATTTTCTTTGATTTCAAAACTTTCTTAATTGCTTTGCTTCTGTTTGTCCAGTCCTGAAGAAATATTTTTATAATTTTCTCTGGCTTGTATTCCATAATTGCTTAAAATTTTTATTAATAATTTTAATATTAATTCTTCTTTAGGAGTTAATTTAAGTTCCTCTCCTCTACTTTATACTTTTCTTGTTTCTTGCGGATATCCTCAGAACCAAGTTGTATGATTAAGTCTAATAGTTGCTGTTCTACGTTATCTTCTGGTTGATAATTTCCAGATACATAATCTATTGCTTTTTCCATCAACTCTCTTTTTACCACCCATTCTTCTTTATCTTTAGCTTTTCTTTGAATATCATACGCCATTACAAAAGATATAGGTGCATCATGTTTTAAATAATCCTTCCCAGATATATCTTTAATTAATTCTTTTTTTGGTCCTATCCTCATCTCATGAATACTTAGTATAGAACCATTAGTAAATAAAAGAATTCCAGGAGGAAGAATTTCTTTTTCTTCATACAAGACAAGATCTGGATATTTATCATTATAATATATATTTGATTCAACTAGTTGGTCTATCTTCTTCTCTCCCTTTCCAAAAATTTTTTGGAGAACTGCTGTTACTCCTGTTTTCTCAGATTGTGGAATTTCTTCTTCAGGTTGTTGTTTTACAAAACCTGGTGGTATACCTCCATAAGAAATAGGAACATATTCTAAATCAGACCCAGGTGATAATAAATAATTTATTTCTCCCTCTTTTATTTTAAACTCTTCAGTTTTTGGTGTCCCTTCACCCCAATATACTCTTTCTTTTGGACTAAACATTTTCACCACTAATATATAATTTATTTAAAGTATTTATAGTTTTCTGTGGTGGAAGACATATTTCGTATAATATAACAAAAGCCTAATCTCACTTTCTCTGTGAAATTTTCTTAATTTCTTTAATTAATTCTTCTCTGATTTCTTCTCCTTTGTTTTCTTTTGAGAAATAGTCCAGTCTCGCCGCCAGCATTATTTTTGCAGATAGAAGTCTGGCAACTTTCCCCCTATCCTCTTTTTTTACTCCTTGAATAAACTCAGATTTGAAAATCATTCCATATTTTGGAATTTTCTGCTTTTCTTTTAGATATTTAAATAAAGATCTCTCCGCTCCCAAAATCTGAATTTTTGAGGCGGGCATTATGGATAGATTTTTCAGCCCTTTTGCTTTGGCAATCAAATCTGCAGCAAGAATAGGTCCCAAAAGAGTGGATAAATTTTTGGCAATTTTTTTAACGTCTTCTTTTACTTTGTTTTCAACTTTTTCTTTTAATTTTTCCGCGTTTTCAAGAGTTTTTTTATAAGTTTCGTAATTCATCAAAATTTTTTCTCTATTTTTCAGAACATTAATTATATGGTTCAGTTCGTTCAAAGTTCTTGAACTTAAAATTAATTTTTCTTCAGATTTTTCTCTATTTTTCAGTTTTAATTTTATCAAGGCAATTCCAAATTCGTTCATCCATTTCTGAAAATTTTTATAAGGAAAGATTTTTTCCAGTTCTTCTTCTAAAATTCCCGGATTAACTTTGCTCTCAAAATATTGTTTTGCAGCTTCCTCAGGATTTTTTGAGAATCTCTCAACCAATTTTTTGTCTTCTAAAATTCCAAAAGGCAACTTTAGTTTTCTCATATATTAACTTTTATGAAACAAATATTTTCTGGAGTTTATAAAAAAGGAAATAATCTGTACACAAAAGGGAAAAATTTAGAGGAATGGAATCCATACAAATCAAAACCCGCCGCAGCCATTTTAAACGGTTTGCAGAATTTTCCCGTGAAAAAAGGGCAGAAGATCTTATATCTTGGCGCCGCTCACGGAACAACAATTTCGCATTTCTCAAATATTGTTGGAGAAAAAGGAATTATTTACGGAGTTGAAGTTTCTGACAAAATAATATTAAAACTAATTGACAAAGTCAGGAAAAAAAAGAATATCGTCCCAATTTTAGAAGATGCAAGATTTCCGGAAAATTATGGATGGGTCGGGAAAGTTGATTTGGTTTATGAAGATATTGCGCAGAGAGACCAGGTTCAAATTCTCAAAAAAAACAAGGTTTTTCTGAAAGAAAAAGGAATTATTTTAATTGCCTTAAAAGCAAAGGCGATAGATTCTGTCAGAGAAGTAAAAGAAATTTACAGGGAAGTAATTGAAGAATTGAGTAAAGATTTTGAAATCATTGAAACAATTGATTTGGAGCCTTATGAACACGACCATTTGTTCATTGTTGGAAGGATGAAATAATCATTTCTTTGCAATATCCCGCAATAGATAAATAGTAAAAGTTTATTTATTCAAATACTTCGAGGCTCTGCTTTTTGCCGATTTATTTCTTATAGAATTATTCTGCTATTTAAAAACCATTCTCAATTCTTTCTGTTTCTCCGCTCCTATTTCAAAAATTTTTTGCAGTTCTTTCATTGGAATTCCTCCCGTTCCTGTTTTTTGCATTGCGCAGATCGTTTTTTCATCCAAATAAGAAATTGACACGGAAAAATCTGCTGCTTTTTCCTCAAGACTGTTCAAATCAACAACATATTTGTTGTTTATGCTTGAAATTGTTACTACTACGGGAATAGACCTCAAGTTGATTTTTCTATCTGAAATTACTATTTTATTATTTTCCAGTTCGGGCATTTTCATGTTCAATAGTGCTTTTACTGCCGCAAGATTTAATGCATCCAGCAAATTACCGTCATAGTTCAATACATAACAATCAATAAATATCTGAAATGCCTGTTCTTCGGGAGTAATGCAGAATTCTTTTAAATCAATCATTTTACTTTCTCTGATGCTGCGGTCTAACACTCTGGAAACTTCTATATCCATATTTGGAGGCAAATCTTTCCACACAACAGGATTATAATTTAGAGAAACCATCATACCGCCTTCATCTGGAGTATCTGGATAGGGTTTCATCAAACCAAATTTTATTCCAACAAGTACTTTTGTTTCTCCTATTGATAGATAACAACTGCCTTCAGCCTTGCTAATTGGATTGATACCCCCACTTATTTTTCTGTATTCCAGCATTTTTCTTGAATCTATTCTCTCATTTTTTGATACGAGATCCTTTATTAATTCTGGAGATGCTATTCTCATAACTTAAAAACAAAATTATAAATTAGACCATAAACCTGCTTCTTTATACTTTTTAATTCATTTGGTTGCTTCTTCAATTGCCGTAGATTATAAAGAACGGGAATTTTAAAAAAATTGTCATTTTTAATACTATTGTTTTAAATGCAATGAATTATAATGTTGAAGAACATAAGAGATTATAAAGAATTATATTATGAAACTTTGTATAATTTCAGATAAGGAGGATAAATCGGCGGTTTATCTTTATGAAGAATCAAAAAAATTTAAGAAAATATCAAGCAGTATCTTGATTCCTATTGAAAAACTTTACATAGACGGTTATACGAAAATCATGTATAGAGATAAAGACATAACAGATTACAATTCCTGTATCATGCATGTACAGGGCAATATGTTTCCTTTCAGTTATATAATTTCGAATATTTTGTATTCCAAAAAAATTGCGTTAAGTCATGAACCAACAGCTCTTCTTTACCTTTCAAACAGAGCTCTTTTGGCAAAAATATTTACCAGAGCAAAAGTAAAATATCCAAAAACCTATTTAGCATTATTGCCAGAAGTAAGCAAAAATATTGTTGCTAAATTTAATAAAATTGTTTTTAAACTTGTAGATGTTCACGGTGGAAAGGGTATTGTGGTGGTAAAAGACAAATCTACAGCAAACGGCATAATAGATAGTATGCACAACACCTCAAAACCTTATTATATGCAGGAAGTAATAGAAGGAGAAGTCACTAAACTACTTGTAGTCGGTGAAGAAGTTATAGGAATAAAAGAAATTCCAAAACAGGGAGAAGACAGAAGCAATGTGGCTCAAAGTAGAATATCTATTCGACCTTCTGATGAATTAAATGAAATTGGAAAAAGAATTGCCAGAGAAATCAAGGCTTTGTGTTGCGAAGTTGATGTCATAGAGAAAGATGGAGAATATTATGCAATAGATGTAAGCATAAATCCTTCTCTGTTAATGTACAAGAGAATCTCGGGAAAAAATGTGGCGAATATTTTGTTAAATGCCATGCTTGAGAAGAAAGAGGAAACAAAAGCGAGATTTGAGAGAATTCTCTGGAAAAAATTGTCAAAATTCTTACCTCTTCCTTTTCAGGAGAGAATGTGAAATAATTTCTCTTCAAATCAAAATATTTTGTGAAAAATTCTCTTTAAATAATTTACCTGTTTTGATTTTTTTCCGGTCCATTTTACTTTGCCTTCTCTTATGGTTTTATAAATCTCAGATTCTTCTTTTTTACAATTTAAAAAATTTTTTGCGTTGTTCAGTTCATTTGCAAAATGAGCGTCTGAAGCGGCAATTCCCGGAATTTTAAATTCAGCGGCAATCTTTTGCGCTTTTTTATTATATGTATCCAAAGGGCATCTGGAATTAAAAACTTCAATTGCATCAATTTTTTTTAAAACTTCCCGCAATTTCTTTCCCTTCAAGTTATTGCCAATTGCAGTTTTTCTGAATCTGTCAAAAGGATGCGGAAGAACAACAAATAATTTTTTTGATTTTGCCTCATCTAAAATTTCAAATAAATTTCCCTTTAAATTTTTTTCTGTTCCAAAAATTACAATATCTCCGTATTCTGTTTTTATTTCCTGCCCCACCAAAATTAAAATATCCTTTGTCAGTTTTTTTGTTTCAATACCCCCCTTTGTGGTATTGTGGTCGCAAATCCCAAGAACATCAAATTTTAATTTCTTTGCTATTTTTAGAATTTCAGCAGGTTCTAAATTGGAATCATGAGAATATTTTGTATGTATATGAAAATTTACCGTTATCATAAATAAAAAATTTTATTAATCTAATCAATAAGGTAAGAGAAATAGGAATTCAAAGAGCAGGTCTTGCAGAAATTTTACCTTCCTTAAATTTGTTGAGGGAAAAGCAATGCTGATTGGAATTTAAATCAACCTAGATTTTAGTTTCTTTCTTAATTCCAAAATATCTTTTTCTCTTATTTGCTCTGCCAGTTTTTCTATTTCAAGCACAAATTCTCTAGTGGATTGTAATTTCAAACTTTTAAAATCAGGAAAATAATATTGTGCTTCTATTCTATAATCTTTTGCACTTTTTAACTCTTCATAGAACTTTATATTCACTTTGTTCATATCTACAAATAAAAATTTGAATAACTCTATTGTACAATCATGTATTTCAGATTTTATCCCTATTTTAGATAATAAAGCATACACGGCAAAATATCTCGCATAATAACTTGCAGAAACAGCCCAAGATAAAATCTTTCTTTCAAAATTTACATTCATTGCTTCTAAGGCTTCTCTTGCTTTTAGAATATATGCTTTGTAGAGATTTTCATTAGGTTCAACAATTTTAACACCTCTCTTTTGTTTTAGACACCAAATAATTTTATCATCCATATTTAAAAATCAAATTTACAAAAAAATCAAATTTATTTAGAATTATATGGTAATCTAATATTTCCATTATTAGGGGATTTTTTTCTTTTAACAATTTTTGAAAACTTTTTTCTGAAATAACTTTTTGTGAAATTTTTTTTCCATAGATTTTTTGAATTTTTTCAATAATTTTTTTGTTAATTCTGTTTCCAATAACAAATAAATCTATATCGCTATTTTCATCAGCTTTTTCTTTAGCATATGATCCAAATAAAACTATGCAAGAATCTATATTTATTTCTTGACATATTTTTCTTATCTCAAAGTTTCTAACTAAAAACTTAATTGTTTTCATTATCTCTGCTAATATTAAGAAATCTCTTGTAATTAAATTTTCCAGATTTAAATAAAATTCCTTATGCCTTCCAGAAAATTTATATTTAACTATATTAAACATTTCTAAAGTTTTTACTTGCCTTTGCAAAGTTTTTGTATCTAAGTTAGAAAGCCTAGACAATTCTCTAAAATGAATTCTTTTTTTGTAATTATTTAAGAAAGGATAAAGAATACTTATTGTTGTCTCATTGATGTTTTTTTCCTTCATATGTGTTCTTTTTGCCATCATAATTATAGTTTTTATTAATTAAATAAACAGAGATTTCAGTTTTTCTTAATGGAATAATTTTGAGTAACTTTCAAACTTATGTTACTTTTCCCCACCCAATCAAACGCCATTTACCATCTATAAGTTTTGAATAACTGATTTTATTTCCCTTTTCCACGCAAATAGGTAATTTTAGTTTTATTTTTACCTTATCTTTATTGATTGAGATTATATTGCCCGTACTTCTGCTGTTTCTGCATGTTACAAGTAAAGAATCTCCGGTTTTCAATTCATAATTTTCAAAAAGATTATATCTGTTTTCAAGTTCGTAAACTGTTTCGGGTAAATTTTTTGTTCCGGCAATGCAACCAACCAATTTGTCAGATTTTGCCAAACTTGGGTCCAGAGTTGTTTCTAAAGCAACCAAACCCCCGCAAGTAGCTTCCTCAACTTCTAATTCATCTCTCTTTATTTTGTTTATCTTTGTTTTTATCTCTACGTATTTATCTTCAATTGGCACAGGTTTTATTATTACTTCTTCTCCTTTTTTTAATTTTCCTCTGATTACACTGCCTCCAATTACTCCTCCAACCATTTCTTTTGGTGTTATTCCCGGTTTATTTACATCAAAAGATCTGGCGACCAAGAATAAAAAATCTCCTTCTTGATAATCAGGTTTTTTTATAAGCAAAAGTTCTTCTAATAGAAACTCTATTCCAACCCTCTGTTGTGCGGAAATGGGTATTATTGGAGCATTTTCCGCAATAGTCCCCTTAACAAATTCTTTTATCTCATTGTAATTTTTTTCTGCTTCTTCTTTTGAAACGAGATCTATTTTATTCTGGACAATTACTATATTTTTAATTTCTCCAATTTCCAGGGCTCTCAGATGTTCTTTTGTTTGCGGTTGTGGACATTTTTCATTTGCCGCAATTATCAAAATTGCCGCATTGAACAGAGAGGCTCCAGTTAAAACAACGGGCATGAGACTTTCATGTCCGGGAGCATCAATTAAAGAAAAAGTTCTTTCAAGTTTGCAATCTGAAAAACAGAAAATGCATTTTTTATTTACCCCCAACTTTCCGCATTTTTTGCATCTGTAAATTGAAAAATCGGCATAACCCAATCTGATCGTAATGCCTCTCTTTTTTTCTTCTGAGAAGGTATCAACCCACTTTCCGGTTAAAGCTTCAACTAAAGTTGTTTTCCCGTGATCAACATGACCAACAATTCCAATATTCAATTCGGGATGCATAAATTTATTAGAAATTTTATAATGGATGTTTACAATTTGCTTTATATAATTTTGCTAACCTTGCTGCCTACACTAGAATTAAGAGCTTCAATTCCCTGTGCTTTATTAGTTTTTAAATTAAACCCAATATTTACTTTCTTTTTTGTTGTCTTAATAAATATTCTTCTTGGCGAATTAATATTTTATCTCCTAAATACTTTTCTTCCCTATGTATTGAAAATAAAATTTCTTGAAAAAATATATAAAAAATGTGTTGAAAGAGTGCAGAAAAAAGCATATAAATATGTTAACAAATATGGAACAATAGGACTCGCTTTATTTATAGGAGTTCCATTACCTGGTTCCGGGGTCTGGACTGGAGCATTGGCGGCTTTCTTATTCGGATTCAAGAAAAAAGAATTTTCAAGAGCAAATATTATTGGAGTAATTATTGCGGGAATTTTAGTGAGTTTGATTACCCTTTTTGGGATAAATACATTTTCTTTTTTATAATAATGGAAGAAGAAATTCTAGAAAAATATAAAAAAGCAGGAGAGATTGCGAAAAAAGTTAGAGAAGAAGGGAAAACTCTTGTAAAACCGGGAATAAAAATTTTGGAAATTGCCGAAAAAATGGAAAACAGAATAAGAGAACTTGGAGGAATTCCAGCCTGGCCTTTGAATATTTCAATTAATGATATTGCGGCTCATTATTCTCCTTCTTTTGATGATGAAACAATTATAAAAGAAGAAGATTTGGTAAAATTGGATGTTGGTGTTTCTGTTGATGGCTATATTGCGGATACTGCAGTTACAATTGCCTTATCAGAAAAAGACAAAAAACTGGTTCTGGCAGCAGAAAAAAGTTTGGAAGAGGCAATAAAATTGGTTAAACCGGGCAGGGAAGTTAATGAAATTTCTTCAAAAATTGAGGAAGTAATAAAAAGTTTTGGCCTGAATCCAATAGTAAATCTAACCGGACATGGTTTAAAAAGATATATCATCCACTCCGAACCAAGAATTCCAAACTGCAGTAGTAATTATCATTACAAACTGAAAAAAGATGAAGTTATTGCAATAGAACCTTTTGTAACAAGGGGCAGAAACTATATAAAAGAAGAAGATGAGGACAGAGGATTAACTTATTCTTTGGTTCGAGAGAAACCATGCAGACTTAAAGAGGCAAGAGAAATTATTAATAAAATGAAAAATAGAGAAGGACTTCCTTTTTCAGACCGGTGGCTTCCTGTGAAAGGAATTAAATTAAAACTTGCAATGAAAGAATTAAAAGATAAAGATTGCATGGAAGTTTACAGAATTTTAAGAGGAGATTCAAAAATAGCCCAGGCAGAACACACAATAATTGTCCTTGATAAACCGATTGTAACAACTTTGTAAGTTTATTTAGTTCTGCAACAAACTTCTGGATATAGAATCTTCATTAGATTTCTCTAAAATAAATTTATTTCTTCTTTTAAAACCAAATTATCTAATGAAATTAATTTCTCGAGGAGCAGAGGCGAAGATTTATTTGAAGGGAAACAAAATATTAAAAGAAAGAATCTGTAAGAAATACAGGGAAAGAGAACTTGATGTTTTCCTGAGAAAGACGAGAACAAAAAAAGAAGCAAAATTATTATCAGAAGTAAAAAGAATTGGAATTAAAGTGCCAATCTTGTTTGATGTGAAAAAATTTTTAATAGAGCTTGAATTTGTTGACGGAAAGAAATTAAAGAATTGTCTGAACAAAAATAATTATAAAAAATTCTGCAAAAAAATTGGAGAATCTGTTTTGAAGATGCATCTTTCCGATATAATTCATGGAGACTTGACAACTTCAAATATAATTGTCAAAGACGGAGAACTCTATTTTATAGATTTTGGTCTTGGAGTTGAAACAAAAAGTTTAGAACAAAAAGCATCCGATTTGCTGACTTTGTATCAAAATTTCAAATCTCTTCATCCCGAATTTGACTGCTGGAAATATTTTTTGCTTGGTTACAAAAGAAAAGAAACAGAACCAGTTTTGCAGGTTTTTAAGAAAATGCTGAAGAGAAGAAGATATATTTAATTTGTTTAATATTTTTATGGTAGAGAAAGCCTGCAAAGTATGTCATAGATTGACAGAGGAGAAAGAATGCCCGGTATGTAAAACAAAAGAATTGACCGAAAACTGGCAGGGAATAGCGATTATTTTTAAACCAGAAGAAAGCGAGATTGCAAAGGAATTGAATTTCAAATCGCCCGGAAAATACGCTATTAAAGTATAATTTTTTATTTATATATATAATACTTACATTATATTTATGGCAGAGATGGAAACGCTGTCCGTGTTGTTGACAAATCTTGGACAAAGCACGATGGCTTTTCTCCCCAACCTAATAGGCGCCTTGATTCTTCTGTTATTAGGTTATGTGGTGGGAAAAGTTGTCGCAGCGGTGATTGAGAAAATATGCATAAGTGCGAAAGTGGACAAATACATAAAAAGCAAGGGATTCAAATTAAGTTATTTATTTAAAGTTGCTGGATCTTGGATAATTTATTTATTAGCAATACAAGCGGCATTTCAATATTTAGGAATAATGGCCTTATCGACCTTTGTGGATAAAATTGTGAATTTCATACCAAAAGCTGTTGGTGCGGCAATAATCATGATAATCGGCTATGTTTTGGGAAATTTCTTTGAAGAACAAATAAAAGCAAGCGAGGGAAAATATAGCGGTTTAATCGGAAGAATAGTGAATTTCTTTACAGTTTATGTGGCAATTGCATTGGCTTTGCCATTTATTGGAATAGATCCAAGTTTGGTAAACAACATATTGTTAATTATAATAGGCAGTGTTGGTCTTGGATTTGCAATTGCGATGGGTTTTGGATTGAAAGATGTTGTTGCGAAGGAAGCGAACAAATATGTCGGTGATGTAGAAAAATATATCGCAAAAAAGAAAAAATAATTTTATTTTTAATTTTTAATTCTTCTAATTTTTAATTAAAATAGTGGATTTTATATTTGGACTATTTTTAAGTATAATAATTATTTAATTATGAAACCTGTAATCGCAAAACTTAAAAAAGGAGGGGAAGTTTTTGAAATTCTGGTTTATCCAAGAAAATCTCTTGAGTTTAAACAAGGAAAAGGAAATATAGAAGAAGTTATCGTTTCTGATGAAATATTCTCAGATGTTGAAAGAGGCGAAAAGGCATCTTCTCAAAATTTAAACAAAAATTTTGGAACTGAGAATAAATTGGAAATTGCAAAAAAAATTATAATTTATGGTGAGATACAAATTCCAAAAGAACTAAGAGATGAGATGCTAAGTAAAAAGAAGAAGCAAATTGCAGCAATAATTTCAAAAATGGCGATAAATCCCCAGACAAAACTTCCCCACCCAATTGAAAGAATTCTAAATGTTATGGAAAAAACGGGAATCAGCATAAATTTCTATAAAAATGCTGAAGATCAAGTCAAGGAAGTAATCTCAAAAATCAGAACCGAACTTCCTTTATCCATAGAAAATTTAAAAATGGAAATAAAAATTCCCGCAAAATATTCTGGAAGTGTTTATGGAAAAATCAAATCTCTTGGAAAAATTCTTAGAGAAAACTGGAATAATGATGGAAGTTTTTCCTGCATTCTGGAAATCCCCGCAGGGCAGAAAAATGACGTTTATGATAAACTTGGAGTTCTAACTCATGGAGAGGCTTTAATTAAGGAGGAATAAAATTAAAAAATTTTCAATCCCTCTTGAATTTCCGCAAGTTCCTGCCCCTTTAAATTTTTCGGAGCGATCAACCCTTTAGAATTTGCCAAAATTTCTGCTCCCGGAAAATTTTCATAAAATTCCAATCTTTTAAATTCAACTCCAAGTGTTTTTTCCAAAATTTCAATTTCTGCATCTTTGCAATTTTTGTGAACAATTCCGCCTTTATTTGTTACTGCGGCAAGTATTCCGGGAAAAGGCAAGTCCGATATTGTTGTCGCTTCTGTTTTCAGTTTCAATTCATTTTCAAAAAAATATTTTTTTTCCGCAAGATAAGGCGAAAGAATACAACCTTTATCATTACATAAAATCAAGTTTCCCAGAGTTGTAAATATTCCTGTTAATTTTATCACTTCCTTTTCCAGATTTTTTATTTCGGAGATAATTTCCGGAACAAATATGTATTTTGAATTTGCCGCGGAAAATAATCCAATCAGAAAAGAATTATACAAACTTGTTTTTTTTACTTTGGTTTGCAAAGTTTCCGATATTTTTTGGGTTTGGATTTTTTCGATTTCTACGGGAAGATAGCATACATCTTCCGTAGCCAAACCTAATAAACCCAAAGTTGAATGCCCAAAAAACTCTGTTTGATAAACCAACATAAATAACCTTTTAATATATAGATATTTATAATATTTAATTTTTTTCAATAGCTAATTTAACATCCTCAAGCATTATTGTTTTCCGATCCGCATGTCTGGCAAATTTATCCGATTTCTGAATAATTTTTTTCAATTCTGAAATTAAATATTCCGAAATAAATAATGCGGCATCCTTGCTAATTCTTTCTGCGCCCAACTCCCTTGAAAGCCTTAAAATTGTATGCAAAGGCAATTCAGGTTTATTTTTCTTAAACATAATTATCTAAAATATATTATTAATTCTTAGGTATTGGACCCTTTTATATTACCATATATATTGTGATTTAGTGTATATGCAATATACCAAAATTGATTTTTAGGAACATCGTTTAAAGAAATGGTAATGTTGCTTGAATAGTAGGTCTGCTCAAAATAAAGTCCCGTATTGTTATATACTCTAAAAGTTATATTTTCTGTCTTGTTTGTTAAATCTTCATAGATTATCTTAATAACGTCTGTTGTATCATTATACTCTGCCTTAAAGGTTATAGCCTCATGAAAAGTAAGTGAAGAATAGTCTGGTTTTAGAAGAGAGGTATTTTCTAAAAAAGGAACTAAATCAAAATTGTATTCTTTTTCTTCTCCACCAATCTTTTTTATTAATCCTTCTTGAGTTTCTATATCAAAATTGTATAAGAGACCTATATATAGTTTTGGGTTTTCTTCTTTTGTTACTACAGGAAAACATAACTTAAAACTCTTTTTTCCATCTGGATACAAAATCTCTCCTGCATATAATTCGGTAGGTGGTGGGTGGTAACATTCTTTTGGTAGTCCGCCACCCATACCAAAATGTCCAGCATATATCCCGTGTTGAGTTCCATCTTTTAAGACAATACTATACTTATTCAATAAAAATCTAAGACTATGTTGAGCATTGTTTGAAACTTTTAAATTAATTGCTAAACAAGGATGTTTTTTAACTTCAAGCAAGTCCCCTACACAATTAGGTATAATCCCCACATCGCTAATT
>Ga0190305_1000205_pt1 | contig 15620 bp, 20 predicted proteins | sample 48700723_MG_FD_161678 | JGI IMG/M metagenome (GOLD analysis project Ga0190305, IMG submission 161678) | Hydrothermal vent sediment bacterial communities from Southern Trench, Guaymas Basin, Mexico - 4870-07-2-3_MG | ecosystem: Environmental > Aquatic > Marine > Hydrothermal vents > Sediment ... | reverse complement strand
GGCAGACAGGTGCGCTTAACATTTGGATCTCCGTTAAAATTACTTTGACGAAGTCCTAAGAAATATAAAGAGGGATATTGACAAGATATAATCCCAATGATATGTATGTACATAGAAACTTTAGGGGTTTTGAGATGCCAGTTAAAAGATTAAATATTGAGCTACCTTTAGATCAATATGAATTTCTCCGCAAAGAGGCTACTGCAAGAGGAATTGCCATCTCCCGGCTGATTAGGGAGCTTATAGCAAAGCACCGTCAATCCCTTACAGAAGAACTTAAAAAAACCTATAAAAATGACCCCTGGTTCCGGAGACGTGGTTCCTTTGATGGGCCGGATGATCTAGCTGAAAAGCACGACCTTTATCTATATGGCAAAAACAGATGATCTTCATAGATACTTCTGCATTCCTGGCCATAGAGAATCGAAGGGATACTTATCACAAACAGGCTCTGGCATACAGAGATACTATTCTCCAGTCGGGGCTGGGCCTGATTACTACTGATTATGTTCTTGATGAAAGTTACACCATTATTCGCCTTCGGGCAGGTCATGCTGTTGCTGTCCAGTTTGGTGAAGATATCCGGGCAAGTCGCATTATCCAGATAGAATATATGACCTCAGAACTTCTTGAAGAGGCATGGCGTATATTTAAATCATTTGCTGATAAAGAATTTAGTTTTACGGATTGTACCAGTTTTGCCTTAATGGAATACCTTCATATTGATACCGCTTTTACCTTTGATGGTCACTTTAGCCAATATGGCAAATTTATTGTGAGACCATAAAGTCTTTGAGAAATTGGGGTCTAACCTACAAAATACATTTTATAGAGGTATTTTGCAATGTAATATACTGAGACCCATAAATGGTGGACAGGTATCCAAAAATCAATCGTGGATTTTGGGGTCTTTACAATATTTTGAAAAAAGATAAAATTTGTTCATTAGTTGTATTTCTAAGCATGGGGGATATTTTATGAAAGAAGTAAATGTGGCTGTAGTAGGAGCAACAGGTGCTGTGGGTAATGAAATGGTTAAAACTTTGGAACAAAGGGCGTTCCCTGTAAAGAATTTATATCCTTTTGCCTCTAAAAGGACAGCAGGTCAAAAGATTAACTTTCATGGAGAAGCAATAAAAGTAGAAGAACTAACCGAAGAAGCAGTAAAATCAAAAGACATAAAAATTGCTTTATTTTCAGCAGGTGCAAGTATAAGTAAGCAATTTGCCCCTATTTTTGCCCACCATGGGGCAGTAGTAGTAGATAATTCTTCTGCCTTTAGGCAGGAACCAGATATTCCTTTAGTGGTGCCTGAAGTCAATCCCCATGCCATTGCTCAATATAAAAACAGGGGAATTATTGCTAATCCTAATTGTTCTACCATCCAGATGGTAGTTGCGTTAAAACCTATTCATGATGTAGCCCGGATAAAGCGGGTAATTGTAGCTACTTATCAAGCCGTCTCTGGCACAGGTAAAAAGGCTATAGATGAACTAGAAAGACAGGTAAGGGAATTATTTAATCTCCAACCTGTTACCTGCGAAGTTTATCCTTATCAGATTGCCTTTAATTGTCTGCCCCATATAGATGTTTTTTTAGAAAATGGATATACCAAAGAAGAAATGAAGATGTTTTTTGAAACCAGAAAGATCATGGAAGATGAAACCATTACTGTCAGTGCTACTTGTATCCGAGTGCCTGTATTCTATAGCCACTCAGAAGCAGTGCACATGCAGCTAGAAAAACCCATTTCTCCAGAAGAAGTGAAGGGTCTTTTGGCTAAGGCCCCGGGAGTAAAAGTAGTAGATGACCCAAGTAAAAATCTTTATCCTCTGGCCATAGAGGCAGCAGGTAAAGATGAGGTATTTGTGGGAAGAATAAGAAAAGACTTGGCTTTTGAAAATGGTATTGCCATGTGGGTGGTATCAGATAATATTAGGAAAGGAGCAGCCCTTAATGCTGTCCAAATTGCGGAAGTTCTTTTGGAGAAATATTTATAAATGCGTGTCATTACAGGTAAATACAAAGGCAGACGCTTATCTTCATCCACCGTTTCTTTTATAAGACCTACGAGTAATATAGTAAAAGAGGCTATTTTTAATATCTTTCCTGATATCTGGTCTTCAGCCAATGTTTTGGATCTATATGCAGGCACGGGCAGTTTAGGCATAGAGGCCTTGAGCCGGGGGGCAAAACAGGTTGTTTTTGTAGATAAAAGCCAGGCTGCCATACAAATCATCAGAAGGAATCTTTCAAACTTAGGCATAAAAACACAGGCAATTTTCTATAAACGTGATGTCCTAAGAGGTCTGAATTTTTTAAGCCAAACTTTTCAGATAATTTTTATGGATCCTCCTTATGAAAAAAACTATGTGGAAAAAACACTTCGCTTAATCAAGTTCAACCCCCAACTTCTTTCTAAAGAAGGACTGATTATTATTGAACATTCTCCTAAAGAAAAATTTTCATTTATGGATTTTTCTTTGGTTACCCTTAAACAATATGGACAAACAAACATTACTTTTTTAAAAAAATAATTGAAAAATGGAAACCACAGCCGTTTATCCTGGTTCTTTTGACCCTATTACTAATGGGCATTTGAGTTTAGTGAAGAGAGGGTTATTGATTTTTGATAAAATCATTGTGGCTATTGCTGAAAACCCGGATAAAAAACCTGTTTTTACGGCAAATGAGCGATTAGAAATGACCAAGCAGGCAATTTTAGAAACTATTTCAGAAGCAGATAGGGTAGAAGTAGATATCTTTAAAGGTTTGCTGGTGAATTATGTCCAGAAAAAAGGAGCTAATATTATCTTAAGAGGTCTTAGGGCTGTATCTGATTTTGACTATGAATTGCAGTTAGCCTTAATGAATCGGCGTTTAAATCGAAATATCCAATCAGTATTTTTGATGACTGATTTTAAGTGGCTTTTTTTAAGTTCTACCATTGTTAAAGAGGCAGCCAGGCTAGGGGGTAATGTGGAAGGCTTAGTGCCTGATATAGTCTATCACAAGTTACAAGAAAAATTTAGAAAAACCATATAACCTTCATTGATTTTCAAAAGTCTATAAAATGAAACCATGGCGATTTATTTATTCGGGCCTTTGCGACCCATATACCAATATGGCTATAGATGAAGCAATATTATTGAATTATAGTTCAGGGAGAGTATTACCTACCTTGAGGATATATGGCTGGAATCCACCTGCTTTTTCCATAGGTTATTCCCAGAAAGCCGAAGAGGTGTTGGACTTAGAAAGATGTAAAAAAGAGGGAGTTCTATTTGTAAGGAGAATCACTGGAGGGGGAATCATTTTTCATCATTTAGAAGTAACTTACAGTTTGACTTGTTTTAAGCAAGAGATTAATGCCTTTGGTTCAGTTAAAGATGGATTTAAAATTATATGTTCTTTTCTCCTAAATACCTATAAAAAATTAGGACTTATCCCACATTTTGCGATTGATATTAAACCGCCTGCTTTAGGAAAATCTCCGTTCTGTTTTAGTTCTTATGAGGACTATGATATTATGGTAGGGGGTAAAAAGATAGGCGGTAACGCTCAGAAGAGAAAGAGAGATTTAATCTTTCAACATGGTTCTATTCCTTTAGAACTAAAAACAGACATTTTTATGCCCTATTTACGGAACAAAATAGATGGATTGGAAGAAAAAGTTTGTTCTTTAACAGAGGCCTTGGGCAGAGAAATAACGTTTGAGGAGCTTGCAGATACTATTAAAAAATCTTTTAAAGAAACTTTTTCTATAGATTTAATAGAACAAGGGCTTATTCCTGAAGAGGAAAAATTGGCCCTTAAATTAAAAAAAGAAAAGTACGCTACTGATGATTGGAACCTTAAGAGGTGAAAAAACCAGCCTGGCTGAATAAAAAGATTGATTTAAAAGTATGCCGTGCCTTAAAGTTGCTTTTAAAGGATTTGAATCTGCATACTATTTGTGAGGAAGCACATTGTCCCAATATTTCTGAATGTTTTTCCAAAAAGAGGGCTACGTTTCTAATCTTGGGAGATATCTGCACTAGAAACTGCCTTTTCTGTGGAGTAAAAAAGGGGAGACCTAAACCAGTAGACTCAGAGGAGCCAGAGCGGGTAGCAGAAGCTGTTTACCGATTAAGTTTGAGACATGTAGTAATTACTAGTGTGACTAGGGACGACCTCCCAGATGGAGGGGCTGAACATTTTGCCAAGACTATTTTTAGCATCAGAGAGAAGATGAAAAACATTATTATTGAAGTCCTTATCCCAGATTTTAAAGGAAACAAACGAGCAATTAAAAAGGTAATAGAGGCAAAACCAGATATCATTGGGCACAATCTGGAAACAGTGCCCAGGTTGTATTCTTATGTGCGTTCCATGGCAAACTATTCCCGTTCTTTGGAAGTATTAAAAAATATTAAAACATTAACTAAAGGTATTTATGCCAAATCAGCTCTTATGCTGGGTCTTGGTGAAAGAGAGGAGGAAGTATTAGAGGTATTTAAGGCCCTTCGTGGAGTAAATTGTGATTTTTTAAGTATAGGCCAGTATCTACCACCTAGCTTAAAGGCATTTCCAGTAAAGGAATATATTCATCCCAATAAGTTTAATTATTATAAAAAAAGGGCCTTAGCATTAGGCTTTCTCTATGTCGCTAGTGGGCCTTATGTCCGTAGTTCTTATCAAGCAGAGGAGTATTTGAGATAAAAGGGGTCTAATATGAAGAAATAGTTAAAAATGATTATAGTAGCTACTTTGGACACAGACCCAGGGATTAAGACTAGTAAGGGCATTTATGAATGTGAGATGTATATTTTATCCAAAAATCATTATCAAATTGAGCTTTTAGCAAATCTAGACAAAGTGCCTGAAAAAGGGGCTATAGTCATTGTGAGTTTCCCAAAACCACAAAGAGGTTCTGGATTTCCTGCCCGTGTGTTTGCTATTCTTCCCTAGCTCAATTGGAGAGAGCCTTCTCCCATGAAACCTGTTTATAGTTCTCTTTAATTAATCCTTTTGTAGAGAACATTGACTGGGGGTCAATACAGGTATAGACATAAAAATGAGCACTGTTTGTTTAAGTAGGAGTCCAGGATGCCGGTGCAGATAAAGATAGTAATAGCAGATGTTGTTTTAGAAGCGCAGCTTTTTGATACCGAATGTGCAAAAGCGATTGTACAGGTACTCCCAATAGAGGCAAGACTTCATGAATGGGGAGATGAGTTTTATTTTGAGATACCTGTTAAAATGCCTCCTGACGAGACAGCAACGATAAAAGTGGAAGTGGGTGATATTGGATACTGGCCTCCTGGGAGAGCACTTGCAATATTCTTTGGACCAACTCCAATGAGTAGGGACCAAGCTCCTGTGCCTGCAAGTGAGGTAAATCTCGTGGGGAAAATTACTGATGACGCAGTTCTGCTCAGAAAAACAAAGGGTGCAGCTAGAATCAGAATTGAAAGGGCACAGTAGCTACTTAAGGCCTTTTGCTAGTTTTTTCTTTGTTTTAAAGTTTTCAAAAAGAGATAAGCTCAAAAAAATATAAGCAGTAGAGTGCTCATTGAATTTTAAAATCAGAGGTAGGTGGAGATGGCAATGCAGAAATAGGCAAATTGCCTTCAATGCCCAGACTCCCTCGTATATTTTATATTATTAAAAAGGGTAAAAGACAATGGAAAAACTAAATGAAGGGCACTCGCTGTTGGACTTGGTGTTTCCTAGGGAATTGGTATGCTATTTATAGGTTGGGCATCCATATTTGGCTGGGGAACGAAATTCGTTGAAGTGATGTCATCAGTTTATATTGGTTTTACATTCACTTTTTAGGTGGCATCATTGGGGCAATATGGGGATTTATTGATGGTGCAAGAGGAATTGTTTGTGAAACGCTGTGTCCTAAGTTTTGATGTTTAGGTATTCACCAAGCAAATTTCTGGCTATTTTTTCTTCTCCAAGCTTCTTCCATCTTTTTTGAGAAAGAATATACATAATCGCCCCCAGCACAATCCATACAACTAATAAGGTGTATTCATAAGGCCACATAAGACTTAGGGGAGTTCCTGGAATGAAGGAAATGGCAAATATCAAAATTACTATCGTTAAGGATATAGGACTAGTTATAAGAATAAGTGGAGCCTTGTAAGGTCTTGCAAGACTTGGGTATTTTCTTCTTAGTCTCAGCATCGATAGGACACATAATGTCCATGCTATACCTATACTCACTCCTCCAATGTCTAAAAACCAAACCATGGCCCTTTTACCCAACATACCAAAGGCAACAGCTATTATGAGCACGAATATAAGCGCATTTTGGGGTGTTTTGCGGCTTTCATCAAGAGAAGCAAAAGTAAGTGGCATTATACCTGCTCTTCCCATCACAAATATGGTTCTTGAAGCAGCCAGCATAAGTCCATTGAGGCTGGTGAGCATACCTAAAAGTGAAATCAGCCAAGCCATCATTCCCAAAGGTCTGTAGAAAAGATAAAATTCGTCAATCATGCCTTTTTCTAGTTTTATGGTATCTTGCCAAGGAAATAACACTGCACCACCAGCCATCATGAAAATATAGAACAACCCTGCTATAAACACTGATAATACAATCACCTTCCCGAATGTTCTTTCATTTACAGCACTTTCCTCTCCAAGCATGGTTAATGAAGAAAATCCCGTTAAATAGGTCATTGCCAAAAGAGCAAATCGTATTGTGCACTTTAAAGGTGCCTGCCCTTTTAGAAAAAACGGTTCCATATTATGGACTGAGCCATAGATTATGGCTACAAAAAACAATATTATGCCAAGTCCTGCCAATAGAAGAGTCATAAAAAATTGAGGTAAGCTGGCCAGCCTGACACCTTTATAGTTCAACATGAAGAAAAAAATGAGAAGGAAAATGCCAAGAGATAGGCTAGGCAAATATACGGGCGTGCCAGCCACTGTCCAAAGATGAATAGTATTGAGCTTGGGAAAGAACCAGTCAAAAAGGTAGCCTGCAGCCGGTACATAAAAGGATACACAGGTAGCATAGGCGGTAAATAATGACCACCCTGCTATAAATGCTCCTTTTAGACCAAAGGCCACATAAGCAAAGACTATTTCTCCACCTTCTCTCTTTAATGCTGAGCCCAATTCGGCATAGGAAAAAGAAACAAAAACAGCCATGACAGTGGCTAAGAAAAAACCAAAAATCACACCCCCTGGTCCATACTCTGCATAAAATTTAGTATTTAAATAAACCCAACTGGTGCCTAAAATACCACCTACCCCTATGGCCAGCAGTTCATACCACGTAATTATTTTCTTTAGGCTGCGTTTCATCTAATATTCATGCATAAATATTTTAAGACAAATTTACCACCATCTCCTTATATTTAAAGATTGACATATGGAGAAGTTTACTTTAGCTTGAAAAAAATTTGCTTTATTATGAGTGAAGTAAAATGAAAAAAGAATTTGATGTCCTTGTCATCGGTGCTGGGCCTGGTGGATATACTGCCGCCATTCGAGCTGCCCAGTTGGGTGGTAAAGTAGCCATTATTGAAAAGCAAGATTTAGGTGGAACCTGTTTAAATAAAGGTTGTATTCCTACCAAAGCACTCATAGCCAGTGTTCATACTTTGCATTGTCTAAAAAAGGCAGAAGAGTTTGGTATCATAGCTAAAAACGTAAAAATTGATTTTTCTGCTATCATGACCAGAAAGGAAAGAATAGTAAAACGATTAAGAACCGGAATAAAAAACCTACTTAAAAGCTATCACATAGAGGTTATAAAAGGACAGGCATATTTTGTTTCGCCTTCCACAATAAAAATAGAGGATAAAACTCTTGATATAAAAAAGTGCATTATTGCCACAGGTTCTGTTATTTCTGAAATGCTGGGGGTCAAAATAGATGGTCAAAACATAATAACTAGTGATGATGTAATTGAACTTGAACAAATTCCTTCTTCCCTACTTATTGTGGGAGGAGGAGTAATAGGGCTTGAGTTTGCCTGTATTTTTCAGGGTTTGGGAAGTAAGGTCACTATTGCTGAAGCATTATCTAGTATTTTGTCTAGTGAAGACAGGGAAATTTCTAAGGCTTTAAAAAGTATTCTGGCGAAAAGAGGCATGGATATTAAGACAAAAACTACTGTAAAGGAAATAAATCTCAAGGATGGCAAGGTAGAAGTTATTTTAAATTCTGGAGAGAATATTGAAAAAATACTAGTGGAAAAGGTAGTTATAACTATAGGTAGGAAACCACAAATTAATAATTTGGGTTTAGAGAATGCAGGTATTTTCTGTGAAGATGGGAGGATTGTAGTAAATAATAAGATGGAGACAAATATAAATGGAATATATGCCATTGGTGATGTTATTGGAGGGCCTTTTTTGGCGCATAAGGCCAGTGCAGAGGGGATAGTTGCCGCAGAAAATGCCCTGGGTAGAGAAACATTAATCGATTATAGAGCTATACCGCGGTGTATATTCACTATTCCTGAGATAGCAAGTGTAGGCATTAGTGAGGAAGAAGCGAGAAAAAAGGGATATAAAGTAGCTATTGGTAAGTTTCCTTTTATGGTCAATGGAAAGGCAATAACTACAGGAGACACCACAGGATTTGTAAAAGTAGTGGTAGATAGAGAAACTAATGCCATTCTGGGGATTCATATCCTGGGTCTGCAGGCTACGGAGTTAATCACTCAAGCATCCCTTGCTATCAGGCTAGGATGTACTATTAATGAGTTAAATAGAATAATTTATCCCCATCCTACTTTAAGTGAGGCCATATGGGAAGCAGCTCAAGATGTTTACCAAAAGGCCATAGATTTGCCTAAATTTAAAGGGAGTTAGAGCAGGCTATAAGCCGAGTTCTGTCCTTGAACAAAGTCACCTTTGTTCAAGTAATGGCCATTCCTCTGGGGCATTGATTGCTCAATGCCTCTAGCGACCTACCCGAGGGCGTCGGGCGGACCACCCTTATCCTTTTCAGGATTGCCCTCCTATTTGGTCTTGCTCCGGGTGGGGTTTGCCTAGCTCTGGGTGTCACCACCCAGACTGGTGAGCTCTTACCTCACCGTTTCACCCTTACCCGCACCCCGTGGAATTACTTCCACGGGGCCGCTGGCGGTCTATTTTCTGTGGCACTTTCCTTGGGGTCACCCCCAGTCGCTGTTAGCGACCACCCTGTCCTGTGGAGCTCGGACTTTCCTCCCTCTGAATATTCAGAGGGCGGCCATTCACCTACTCTAACTCCCTTTGATAGCTAAATTAGCTAATTTATCAGCTAGCTTGTTTTTTTCTCTTTTTATATGGTAAATTTCGTAACAAAATTGGCGTAATAATTCTTTAACTTCATGGTGAAGGGCCTTCAAATTTTCTGCCTTCACCTTATAAATGCCTTTCAAATGATTAACTACTAATTGAGCATCCATATAAATATATAACTTTTTTATTCCATGTTGGCAAGCGGTTTTAAGACCCCAAATAAGGGCTAAATATTCAGCTTCATTATTGGTCTTTTTGCCCAAATAAACTGATTTTTGAACGATGATGCTTCCATCTGGGGCAACCAGAACAATACCTGCACCAGATTCACCTGGATTGCCATGGCTGGCCCCGTCAGTATAAAGGGAGTAAAACCTATTGTTCTGCCGCTTTTGGTTCACCAGTATTTTTTTCTAATAGTCCTTTCCAATAAATAATTCGTTGACAACTAGGGCAAGTCATGAGTTTATCACACTTTAACAATTCATTGTAATTCTGGGGAGGAATGTGCATATGACAACCCTCGCATACAGCATCATTCACACTTACCACTGCCCGGCCATTACGGCGTTTTCGGATAAAATCATATCGGGATAACAAGTTATCAGGTAGTTTTTTAATAATTTCTTGTCGTTTTTGTCTTAAATCAACTAAACTTTTCTTTAACTTTGTAAATACAGTTTCCAGCCGTTTTTGTGCTTTTTTTAGCCTTTCCTCTAAATCCTTTACTTTTTTATCTTTTTCCGCTACTATTTTTTTTGCTGCCTCTACTTGGTCTAAGGCAATTAAGATTTTTTCCTCCCATTCTGATACTTTCTTATTTAGCTCATCAATCTCTGTTAATAAGGCCTGATATTCTTTATTAGTCTTTACCTCCATCATTCTTTGTTTACTTTTTTTAATTCGTTCCTCACATTCTTTAAGTTCCCATTCAGCATCCTTTTTGTTTTTCTCTTTTTCGGCTAGTTCTTCTTGGGCTGTCTTCTGTTCTTGGTAGGCTGTTGCTAACTCTTGTCTTAAAGCAGTAATTGCCTCCGGCTCTGCCTCTAATTCCCCATTAATTTGTTTTATTTCAATGTCTACCTCCTGTAATTTAATTAGGTTTAAAAGAGTTTCACGCAAGTTCTGACCTCCTTATTAATAATATTTAAAAGGCGATACTTCCTCAAAAATTAAAATTTCGACATTTTCTTTCTGTTTATCTAAAAAATCCTCTATTTTTTCTTTTAGGAACTTCAAAATAAATTTTTCTGATTCATAATGACCCACTTCTAACACCAACATAGGAATGTTTTCAAAAAGCCGAGCAGGATGATATTTTATTTCTCCGATAACAAATGCGTCTAGGCCTAAATCCAGTGCTATAGGGATCAAATCACCGGCACTTCCACCACATACTCCTATTTTCTTAATTTTTTCTTTTTTACCGATAACGCGCACCACTGGACATTGAAGTTTTTGCTTTACTAATTGAATAAACTGCTCCGCTTCTATAACTTCAGGCATTTCTCCCCACCGACCAAAACCGGTATTTGGAAATTGTTTTGGAGAGAGTATGCCTTTAGACTTTATGTTCAATTGGAATAAAAGGGCATCACTCACTCCTTCAGGAATACTATCTAAATTGGTATGCATAACAAAGAGGCCAATATCTTGCTTAATCATAGTTATGAGTAATTCTCCCACAGGTTCAAAGGGAACCAATCTCTTTAGAGGGGAAAAAATCAGTGGATGGTGAGTAATAAGCAATTGGGCTTCTCTTTGGATAGCATAATTTATGGCTTTTGTTGAAGGGTCTAAGGCAATAACAATTTTTTTAATCTCTTTATTTTTATCACCACATTGTAAACCTACATTATCCCAAGGCTCTGCCAAATCCATGGGAACAATTTTCTGCAAATACTCCACAATATCCCCAGTTTTCATATCTCAAAAATTAAAAAGGTGCGCTTTTAACGCACCTTTTTAAGTATTTTCAAAATTTACAGTATGTTTTCGTATCTTAAATAATAATTTCATTAGCCCTTGGTGGGCCCACCAGGATTTGAACCTGGGACCTTCCGGTTATGAGCCGGTGGCTCTGCCAACTGAGCTATGGGCCCCTTTTATAATAATACAACCAAACCCTTCTTTGTCAACCTTTCCTCTTGCCAAATAAATATAAATTTGTTATGTTAGAATTGATTGGGCGGTTAACTCAGTGGTTAGAGTGCCATCCTCACACGGTGGAAGTCGCTGGTTCGAATCCAGCACCGCCCACCAATTTATTTATGCTATTTCATGAAACCCCTTTGCCTGTTTTCCAATTTTCCTGCCTTTCACAGTTTTCTTTCTTAAAACATGCTGTTTTTACCCGCAAAGGAGGTTATAGTCAGGGGGCTTATTCTAGTTTAAACTTGAGTTTTGATGTAGGAGATAACCCTGAGGCGGTTAAAAAAAATCTAGAATTGGTAAAAACATATATGGGGGCAAAAAGGATTGTTTGGTCAAGGCAAATTCATGACAAAAATATTTTGATTGTGCAAGATGACACATTGCCTCCTTTTAAAGGTTATGATGCCTTTATTACCAGTTGTAGTTATACTGCTTTACTGGTAAAATTGGCAGATTGTCAAGGAATTTTGCTCTGCGACCCCGAAAGAAGAGTAATTGCGGCTATACATTGTGGCTGGCGAGGAAATGTATGCAATATAATTGGGGCTACTATAGAGGAGATGCAAGATAAATTTGGCAGTGCTCCAAGTGATATCTGGGCAGGAATAAGCCCTTCCTTGGGACCATGTTGTGGAGAAATTAAAGACTATAAAACACTATTGCCAGTTTCATTATGGCCTTATAAGATAAAGGAGCATTGTTTTGATTGGTGGGTAATAAGCCATGACCAACTAGTGGCTACTGGGGTGCCTTCAAACCATATTGAAATTGCCCATATCTGCACAGTTTGTGATAAACGTTTTTTCTCTTACCGCAGGGACAGAAAAAAGACCGGTAGATTTGGAGCAGTAATTATGTTAACTAATAAGAAATGATACTAGAAACAGCCAAAGTTTTAGAACAACGACATTTTATAAACAAAGGCACAGAGAATTTTCATTTGTTAACACTCTTTGCTCCTAACATTGCTAGAGAAGCAAAACCAGGCCAATTTGTTATGGTAAAAGTTGATTATACCTTAGACCCCTTTTTACGCCGACCATTTTCTATCTTTTTCTGTGAAGGAGAAAAGATAGCCCTTCTTTATAAAATGGTAGGAAAAGGAACAAATTTGATGAGTAATTGGAGAGGGGGAGAAGAAATCAGTGTCCTTGGTCCTTTAGGCAGAGGCTTTCAGATTCTTCCTGAATTCCCTCAATGGTTAGTGGCTGGTGGGGCAGGGATTGCTCCCCTTTGTTTTTTGGGGTCAGAGCTGATAAAAAAAGGAGTCTCTTTTAAAATTATTTGGGGTTTGCGGTATAAAGTAAGGGAAGACTTAATAGATTTGTTGCATGAAAAACTAGGTTCTTTAATTATTTATACAGAGGATGGGAGTATGGGTTATCAGGGACTGGTGACTTCTGGTGTAGAGGCCTTATATGAAAAACAAAAACCGGCTGGTATTTATGCCTGTGGACCTTGGCCTATGTTAAAGGCATTAGCTTTTTGGACAGAAAAGGAAAATATCCCTATGCAAGTTTCATTAGAAACCCAAATGGCCTGTGGAATAGGAGCATGCCTGGGCTGTATAATAGAAGGAAAGGATGGTTATAAAAAACTTTGTCAGCAAGGGCCGGTGTTTAAGGCTGAGGAAATAAAATGGGAAAGATAAATCTGGGAGTCAAAGTAGGGAGATTAGAACTAAAGAACCCTGTCCTGGTAGCCTCTGGAACATTTGGCTATGGAGAAGAATATGCCCCGTTAATAGATTTAAACCAACTGGGGGGTATTGTAGTTAAGGGCACTTCTTTAAAACCCAAAATCGGCAATCCTCCACCTCGTCTGGCAGAGGTGTCTTGTGGTCTATTAAATGCCATTGGTTTGGAAAATATTGGAGTTGAACAATTTATTCAGGAAAAACTTCCTTTCTTAAAGAAATTTGATACCAAAATCATAGTGAATATCTTTGGTTTTTCTATAGATGAATATGCAGCCTTGGCAGAAATATTGGATACTACAGGTATAGATGCCCTAGAGGTAAATGTTTCTTGTCCAAATATTAAAACAGGAGGTGAAGTTTTTGCTACTGACCCCAAAATGGTAGCCCAGATTACGCAAGCAGTGTGTCAGAGGACACATCTTCCAGTATTTGTTAAGCTCTCCCCACAGGTAACAGATATTGTGGCCATTGCTAAAGCAGCAATGGATGCAGGTGCAGATGGGGTTTCCCTAATTAATAGTTTTCCAGCTATGGGTGTAGATGTTTTTACTCGTAAGCCTAAATTGGGTAATATTACTGGAGGACTATCTGGTCCCTGTTTGAAACCCATTGCCTTAAAGATGGTTTGGGATATAGTAAGAAATTTAAATATTCCTGTAATAGGAATTGGGGGTATTACTAACTTTGAAGATGCCTTAGAATATCTCATTGTAGGTGCAAAGGCCATTCAGATTGGTAGTGCCAATTTTTTAAATCCTCAAGTGAGTATAGAGGTAATTAAGGGGATTAAAGCTTATTTAGAAAGACATGAAATAAAAGATATTAATATGATTATTGGCAGTTTAAAAACCTAGGGAGGCAATATGGATTTCACACATCTGGTAAAATGGTTTCTTCCTCCCATTATTATAATAGCCTCTTTGGTGTTAGGGAGATTTTGCAAAAAGTGGGTTATTTCTAAATTATTAGACCTTACTTCCAAAACAAAACTGCGTTTTGACGATGTTCTTATCCGGTCTTTAAAGAGTTCAGTGGTTCTTTGGTGTTTATTATTGGGAATTTATATTGCCTTGAACTTTGTTTCTTTACCAGACAAAATTTTGGCACTGACGCAAAAGATTCTTTTGGTTTTGGTTCTTTTTACTGCATTTTTGTTTCTAGCTAGATTTTTAAGTGACTTGATTCAGATATACGAAGATAAAATAAAAGGTGCTTTACCAGGAGCCAGTATTTTTAAAAACCTTATTAAGGGTTTTGTTCTAGTTATTGGCTTTTTGATGATATTACATACTATAGGTATTTCCATTACCCCTCTTATTACTACCTTAGGTATAGGCGGTTTGGCTGTTGCTTTAGCTTTACAAGATACCCTAGCCAATTTATTTGCGGGGTTACACATCGTAGCAACCAAAAAAGTGAGACCTGGAGATTACATCAAAATAGAAACAGGAGAAGAAGGTTATGTAACGGATATTACCTGGCGGGACACCACCATTAGGCAGCTCCCAAACAATATTGTCATCATTCCCAATTCAAAATTGGCTTCAGCCATTGTTACTAATTATTACTTCCCAGAGAGAGAGCTTGCTGTGTTAGTCCAAGTAGGAGTGAGTTATGATAGTGATTTAGAGAAGGTAGAGAAGGTAACGATAGAGGTAGCAAAGGAAGTGATGCAGGAAGTTTCTGGGGGTGTGCCAGAATTTAATCCCTTTATCCGCTATCACACCTTTGATGATTTCAGTATCAATTTTACAGTTATCTTAAGGGCCAAAGAATTTGTAGACCAATATTTGGTAAAACATGAGTTTGTTAAACGACTTAAAAAACGTTATGACCAAGAAGGAATTGAGATTCCATTCCCTATTAGAACAGTATTTTTAAAGAAAGATTAATAGAAACAAGTATACCAAAACAAATCCATTGACCCTTTGTTTTAGGAACTATTTTCAATTTTTACCTTTAACGACTGAATTCAGCGGTGGTGTTTATGCCGTCCGCTGGAATGTTTTATTAGGAACTATAACTCTTCATATATTCTTAAAAATTCTTTACGACTAATTCCAGCTTGGGTGCAAACATGTCTTAAGGTTGAACCTTTTATATATTTGTGATTAGGTAGTGTTAAAGGAATTTTTGTACCATCAGGATTTTCTTTAATCATTGCAATGTGATTTTCTTCTCTGACTATTTTGAATCCTAAATATTCAAGAATTTTAATAGCTTTCCTTTTAGGAATATCTTTAGGAAATTTTACCATCTATTATGCTACTAATCTTGCTTCTGCTATGAAAGCTTCTAAAACATCTTCCTTGTCTTCTAACACTTCCTTTCCAAAAGTTTCTATATGAAATTTTATAGCTGATTTTGCATCTGCTAAGGCCTCCTCATATGTATCACCTTGACCTACTATAATTCCTTTTAATCCTAACGGATAAGCGATGTATCCATCTTCATGTTTTTCTACTACAATTTTTAAAATTTCCATCTTCTTACCTCTTTTTGTTTTTTAATTTAACTTTTCTTTATTT
>Ga0190305_1000203_pt1 | contig 15689 bp, 10 predicted proteins | sample 48700723_MG_FD_161678 | JGI IMG/M metagenome (GOLD analysis project Ga0190305, IMG submission 161678) | Hydrothermal vent sediment bacterial communities from Southern Trench, Guaymas Basin, Mexico - 4870-07-2-3_MG | ecosystem: Environmental > Aquatic > Marine > Hydrothermal vents > Sediment ... | reverse complement strand
GGGTTGCGGTCAAAAAACTGACCGCAACCATACAAATATTTTATTTAAAACCGTGCCTGTCAAGGAGTGCTCGCTCGCCTGCCCGCCTGCCGTCGGGCAGGCATTCCGCAGCTCGCTGCGCTCCTCCTTGACAGAAAATAGTTCCTTAAGGAAAAAACTTTTTTCCTTTCAACCAACTCTAGTTTTTAAAAAGCAGATTGCGAAGTGCCATCAAGACTGGCGAAAGCCACCCTGAAGGGCTTGGTCTTGATGGCTTAACGGAGCAATCTGCTAAGCTATAAATAGGTTGGTGAAGTTAATCTTGAGGTATCATCGTAGTTGAAATTTTCTCTTAAAATCAATTGCATATTAAGAATTTACGTATAATTATACAGTCTCATATCAAGGAGAAAACCCCTATCTTAGGGAAAAGAAATCCACAAGAACCGTTATTTTACGCCTGCGGATAATATTTTGCTCTTGTTAGTCCATAAACAGGTCTGAGAAAAAAATGCTTTTTTCAACAGCCTGTCAAGAGCTGGCCCCTTTTCTTTAGACTCATATTAATCAATCCTCACATCAATGTGAATTAATCCTTCGGTGGGTACCAGAGGTGTTCCTGTTCCAAACTTCTCGGCCTCTTCTCTGGGAAGCAGCATGAAATAAGAATTATCTGGATCTATTTCTAATTCCCCAATGTCCTCTCCTCGATCCCGCAGATATATATCAAATATATTTCTACCAATGACCCTGACCCTACTGGCGTTCTCAAATACACCTTTGTAAACAAGCTCTTTTGGCTCTTCAGAAACCCGTTCCATTTCCTCTATGACTTCAGATTTAAGGAAATTAAAAACCTTTATCTTGTTTTCCTTGACATAGTAAATAAACTCTGTGCCAGGAGCATTTTCTCCGTTTATCTTAATACCGATGCCACCCAAATCGACTTTATTTAATTTCCTTGTTTCTTTCAATACTCCTTTCAATGCCTCGTTAGCTATCTCCCAGGGGGGGTTTATTGATTCTCCTCTCATCCTAGCCTCCTTTGCCATTTGTTCTATTTCAGGTGAGGGGGCCTTATATTTCTTTTCTTTTTCATCCCACTTTATCAGCCCGGCTCTCACGCCCTCATCTATTTCCCTCTGTATTCCTTCTAAGTAACGTTTTTTTACTTTCTTTAGGGTTCTTTTTGCCTTATTTATGATTTTTGGGTTAAACTTTATCTTGTATTCTATATGGTAAAATAAGTTGCGGTTAAACCACTTCTCAATAATACAAGGATCAGCCTTTAAGGCATCTTCCTTTTCAATCACAAACTTTCCACTTAAATTGACCCTTAATTTTCTTTTTTTACGAAATCCTAAGTCTATGTCCACATATTTAGCATCTCCCTCCAAAGGCATCTCACTTAGATAGGTGGGTATCCCTACCCGAAGTCTTGGAAGAGCCTTGTCTTCTTCTGTTAATGGAATTATCTTAGCAGGTGCACTGTACTCTTTGAACCACTCCCCAAATCCTTCTGGAGTCCCTGGTTGCCCAATAGGAATATCCTGCGCCTGGACATTAAAACCAAAAATTATCAAGACTAACATAAAAATCATTCTTTTTAACATCTTATACCTTATATCTCCTTTTCTATTACATGTTTTCTTCTATACTTTAAAAGTTCTTAACTTGTCAACAAATTTTTTAAAAAACGGGTATCGAGCTCTAGGAAATAGGGATTAGGTCTTGAGAGAAATAGGGATCACTTCTTTGCATTTGGCATTGAGCTAATTACTTCTTTTCTTTGTTATTTTCTTCGCCCAAGTTTCCTTTTTTAAGACAAAAATGTTGATTTTTTATGGTCACTACGTTTGATTTTTCCAATGGCAACTCTCCTTTCCCTCAATTTAGGACAAAGCATTTTTAATGCTTGATTTGGCTGGTCTTGTGAAGGAGGAACAGCACTCCTTGACGGCATAAGCTCTAAATAAAATATTTGTATGGTTACGGTCGGTTTTTTTGACCGCAACCCTTAAAAAATGTTTTTTTATAATGTTATGGCTTAAAATTAAAAACAATTTTATACTATGCGTAAGGTCAGTTACTATATTTGCCTGTCTGCCCCTGCCCGACGGCAGGCGGGAACAGGCAGGTGGGTTTTCTTTTAAAGTTATTACTGTTTTGAGGAACTTAGCTTTCTTTTTAGAAAACTTTTAAAAATTATGGGGAAAGTCCTGTAAAGTAGTTACACACTCCATAAATCATTGTTTTTTTAAGTATTGCTCTAACCAAAGGTGGGCATCTTTTTTGGTCTTTATTTTTTCTACAAGTTGTGCCTCTTCTATTTCTTTTAGTAATTCCCCAATTATGGGGCCTGGTTTTAAATTAAACCATTCCAGAATATCATTACCGGTGACTAAACGAGGCCTTTGCTTAAACTGAAGATATTGAGCCCTTATTTCCATAATCTTTTTAAAAAGAGCACAAAACTGCTGGTTATAATATGGGGTTTTTTCTGAACCTTGGGCAGCAAGATTATCAGCCATGGCCAATAGAAAAAGGCCTATGGTGTGGGGCTCTGCCTTTCTGATGAGTCTATATATGGCCCTGAGGGTGAGTTCTTCTTTTAAGTAAAGAGAAACCAAATGAAAGGGCCACATGTGTTGGAGAATGAAAAAGGTAATCAATTCAGCTTCTTTATGAGGGAAACGTAAGCGATTGGCAATAGAAGTAAAAAGAGACGCCCCTTTTTTATTATGTCCATAAAAGGTGATCCTTCCCTCTCCTTGGGCACGGCAGGAAGGTTTGCCTAAGTCATGGCAAAGAGCAGCCCATTTAAGACAGAAGCGATGAAAAGGCTGTTTAACATAGCTAACTATGTCTTTTTTGAAATCAGACAATATTTCGGAAGGATAATTTATAAGTTTTTCTATTTCCTCAAAAGTAAGTAAAGAATGACTATACACATCCAGGTGATGATAACCATCTTGGGTAACCCCTCTTAATTTCTCTATCTCAGGCAAGATGGCCTTAAATATACCCAGATTTCCCATCTCCCTGACCTGGGTAATAGCCCTAGGGGTGAAAAAAAGCCTTTTAATTTCTTGATAGATACGCTCAGCAGGGATTTTTTTTAACAATGGGGCATAACGTTTCATGAGCCGGCGGGTTTCATCCTCTAATTTAAAGTCTAACTCTGCTGCCAATCTGAGTCCCCTTAATATCCGTAAGGCATCTTTCCAAAAGACTTTATGAGTCACCATCCGCAAGATTCTTTTTTGGATATCCAATCTGCCTAAAAATGGGTCTAACACTGTTTTAGGATAAAAAATGTTTAGGGCCAAGGTATTAACCGTAAAATCCCTTTCTATAAGGTCAGAAAGAATATCTGGTCCCCGAAAGGGATTGAAATCAAATATACATTTTCCCTTAATCACCCTGTATGTCTCCCAGGCCTCATCCAGCACTACAAAATGTCCCTTGATTTTATGGGCAAAAAGGCTGGCTATAGTTCTGGCTTCACCTTTTACTGCAATATCAAAGTCCTGTATGGGACGGCCTAACAATAAGTCTCGCAACACTCCTCCCACCAAATAAATTTCTTTTGTTTCTTGAGCCAATGCTACCGATTTAAGTGCTTCCCAATATCCTTGAATTTCTGGAGAAAAAATTTGATTTCCTAACCTTTCTGTTTTCTTTAAATAATTGTGCATATCCATCAATTTTTCGATACCCGCTTGTATGTTCAGTTCCCTTTGGATCAACAAATAAAATAATTATTCCCTTGCCTCGCTTTGAGTTTTAGTTATGTCCTTCATATAATTTAATTTTGCATGGTCGGATCCAGAAAAAAACAAGCTAAATATAATAATGAGTGGCAATAAACTTGATTATAATTTTCTTGTTAATTCCCGTTTAAAATTGACCCACTTTTTCAGCCAATTTTGACTCCCTCAGTTATTACTCTTAGCTCCTTTTTTCTCTTATTCTATAGCTAGAAGCATCAAAAATACCTTACTATAATCACAAAAATTTGTCAAAAGGTTGACTATTGAAAGAAAAAAGAAGTTTTTAAGGGAGTATTTTTCTGTCAAGCCTGTCTGCCGACAGGCAGGCGGGGAGGAGCACAGCGAAATAATTTTATAAACAAGATTGAACTCTATTGCACATAATTGTGCTTTTTTCAAAAAATGCCTTTTACTAAAATTTATAGAAAATATCAAACTAAAGATTAAGATGAGCCTACTTATTCCTTATTAGGCACAAAAATTGCATAAAAATTTTTCATTATGGAACAAAAACAGTTTTTCACTGAAAAACCAAGGATTTTAATAGTAGATGATGAATTAGGGCCTAGAGAATCTCTGAGGATGATTCTAAAACCATACTATGAGGTTTACACGGCAAAAGACGGTATATCTGCCTTGGAGGCGATTAAAAAAAACCCCATTGACTTAGTTACTCTGGATCTCAGGATGCCGGGTATGCCAGGAGAGGAAGTCCTTAAGCATATAAAAAACTTTGATCCTACTATTGAGGTTATAATCATTACGGGTTATGGAACATTACAGTCTGCAGTAGAGGCCATAAAATACAAAGTATTTGATTACATTCTTAAACCCTTTAATGTGTCAGATATTCTTTCTGTGGTTAAAAAATGTATTGGAAGAAGATATGTAAGTGGCGAGATAAAGAATGTTTTGGAGAAAACGAAAAGAGATACCAAATCTCATTCAGAAATTTATGAACAAATAACTCATTTTTTAAATCAATTAAATGAATCTTGTTATTATTTTTTCAGAAGAGAAAATTATTTAGAATTTGTAAGGGTGCTTGCTACTACGTTAGAAAGTAAAGACCCTTATACCTTAGGTCATTCAGAAAGGGTTTGTCATTACTCCTCATTAATTGCTGAGGGCCTTGGACTTTCTCCTGATGAAAAAGAAAAGCTTCAAATTAGCGCCTATCTCCATGATATAGGGAAGATAGGTATCAGTGACATTTACATTTCCAAAGACGGCCCATTAGATGAAAATGAATGGGCCATTGTGCGAGAACACCCTATAAAAGGGATAAAAATTATAAGTCCACTAGGGCTTTCTTCTGAGGTGATTGAAGGCATTAAATATCATCACGAGAGGTTTGATGGAAAAGGTTACCCTGAAGGATTGTCAGGCAAAAATATACCTCTTTTTGCCCGCATTATAGCTATTGCTGATGCCTATGATGCTCTAACAATAGGCAGGCCTTACAAATCTCCGTTAAGTAAAAATGAGGCACTGCTGGAAATCAAGAAATGTGCTGGCTCTCAGTTTGATGAGGAATTGGTTGAGGTATTTATAGAGGAGATTAAAAAAAATGATAGGGAAATTAATCAGATGCATTAACTGCAATGAAGTAATGAATATCACAGAATGGGATTCTTGCCCCCAATACACATATGATAATGGAAAAATCAAGGAGATAGAAGTAGATGATAGAAAAGAGTTTTTGCGAAGACACAAAGGGCATAAAATAGAAGAGTTGATTCCTATAACTCCTCCTATAAGTGAGAAACCTTACACAGAACCCATAAAGACATGCTATTTTGAAGCTACCAATGGTAACGAAAGATTTTTGATAAAAAAGTGGCGAGACAAAATTGATAGTCCCTTTATTTATGAGATTATAAAAGGAAGGATAGAGATAAAGAATATTGAAGTCCAAGTCCAAGCTGAAGCAATAAAAAAGCAGATCCAGAGGGCGAAGGACTTTTGTATTTCTGAAGAAAAACTCAATAATTTTATTAAGGTCATCCAAAAAGAAGTCAAAAAATTGGACCCCCAAACACTTGAGGTGTGTGCTGAAGGGGAAAGTCCTTCCATCTCTTATTGCAAACTAAGCGATGATTGTGTAAAAGGCATCTTAAAAAAATGCCAAGACAAATTTAACTTGCAAGAGCTTAATTTTTTAAAAAATTTTATCTCCCAAAATAACTTCTATAATGATGTAATGACTTTAATAGTAAAGAAAAATTTCTTTATAAACGCCGAAGAAGAAAGAATTCCCTGCCGCTGTGTTGCCCAAAGAAGAGCATAATTAAACTTGGTTATAAAAATCTCTTATTTTTTTGACTATATATTCTTGTTGTTTGATAGTTAACTCGGGATACATGGGAAGGGCTAGCGTCTCTTTAGATGCTCGTTCAGTTTGAGGGAAATCTCCTCTTTTGTAGCCTAAAAAAGAAAGAGACTCCTGCAAATGCAATGGTAGAGGATAGTAAATCGCACAACCAATACCTTGAGTCTTTAGATATTTTAAGAGTTGGTCTCTTTTTTGAACACGGACCACATACTGATGAAAAACATGATTGCTCTGTTTAATTTTAGGAGGGATTATGAAATCTAAAAGACCAGTCTCAGAAAATAATTGATAATAACGTTGTGCACACTCTGCCCTTTTTTTATTCCATGCATCTAGATATTTAAATTTTACCAAAAGGATGGCTGCCTGTAATTCATCTAAACGAAAATTACCTCCAATAAGTTTATGATAATATTTAGAAGAGGCACCATGTACTCTAAGCATTTTTATCTTTTCATAAATAGGTTTCACTTTTGTCACTATCATGCCACCATCACCATAACCACCTAAATTTTTGGAGGGGAAAAAGGAAAAGCAACCTATGTCACCCAAACTACCTGTTTTTTTTTGCTTATATTCTGCTCCTATGGCCTGAGCTGCGTCTTCAATGATTTTCAGATTATATTTTCTAGCTATATCAATAATAGCTTGCATTTCACAACATTGGCCAAAGAGATGAACAGGAATGATGGCCTTAGTACGGGGGGTAATTTTTTCTTCAATTTGATTTACATCTATATTAAACGTATCTAACTCAATATCCACAAATACGGGTTTTGCACCCAAACGAACTATCGAACCAACCGTGGCAAAGAAAGTGTAAGGAACAGTGATAACTTCATCACCTGGTTGAATATCAATAGCCATTAATGACACCAGCAGGGCATCACTACCTGAAGAGACACCTATAGCATAATCACAACCGCAATAATGTGCAATTTTTTTCTCTAATGTCTCAACATGTTCATTGAGAATAAAATGCTGACTTTCTAATACTTTATCCAGTGCCTGTTTGATTTCTGATTTTATACTCTGATATTGTATTTTGAGGTCTAATAAAGGAATATTCATGCCTTTTATATACTCTGACGTTTTATTTTTTCTACTGCATCAATAGAGCGAATAGCATTTATCACCGCTTGGAATTGCTCCCTGTCCTTTACTTCTACTACAAATGAAAAAAAAGCACGGTGGTCTGAGGTAGTCTTTGTCTTAGAAGCAATGATATTGGCCTTTACCTTGGCCACTGCCCCACTTATTTCTGCTAAAAGCCCTACTTTGTCACTACATTTTATCTCTATTTTAACAGGATAAACCTGATTGGTTCTTTCTCCCCAAGTTACTTCCACTAATCTGTTGGGGTCGGCACTCAAAAGATTCCTACAATTAGCATGATGAACAGTAATTCCATGACCTTTAGTAATATAACCTACAATCTCATCACCAGGCAGTGGACAGCAACAGCGAGCTATTTTGACCAAAACACCTTCTACCCCCTTTACCTTAATATCAGAGGAAGGTGTTTTTTGGGAAATAACTTGTTTTTCTTTTTTTTCTTCAAGGGGAGGAAGAAGGCGGCGGATAATTTGTTTCACAGATAGCTTTCCATAACCTACGGCTAAAATAAGATCTTCTGTGGTTTTGAAAGAAAGTTTTTTGGCTATCTTAGTAAACTCAGGGCTGTTGAAGATTTTGGGGAAATCCAATCCGTATTTTTTGAATTCCTTTTCACATAATTCTTTTCCCAAAGAAAATCCTTGTTCTCGCTCTAGGTTACGTAAATAGTGTTTAATGCGCGTCCGAGCCCTTGGGGTTTTAACAAATTTAAGCCAATCTTTGCTGGGATGTTGTTTGGGTGAAGTAGTAACTTCCACCACATCTCCAGTATTTAGCTTGTAGCGTAATGGCACTAGACGACCATTTACCTTTACCGCAGCACAATGGTGTCCTATCTCTGAATGGATACTATAAGCAAAATCTATAGCTGTAGAACCAGCAGGCAAGGCCTTAACATCTCCTTTAGGAGTAAACACATAGACTTCTTCCGGGAAAAGGTCTGTTTTAACTGCTTCCAAAAACTCGCGGGGTTCTTTTAACTCCCTTTGCCATTCTAAAATTTGCCTTAACCAAGCAAAACGCCTGACTTCTTCTTCATCCCCCTCTTTCCCTTCTTTATAACGCCAATGGGCAGCAATACCTTCTTCAGCCAGACGATGCATTTCTTCTGTGCGAATTTGGATCTCGATACGACCACCATAAGGTCCTATCACTGTAGTGTGCAAACTTTGATACATATTTGGTTTAGGCATGGCAATATAATCTTTAAATCTCCCAGGAATAGGTTTCCAAAGAGAATGCACCATACCTAAAGTTTCATAACATTCTTTAATAGTGTTAACGATGATTCTAAAGGCTACCAGGTCATAAATTTGGTTTAAGTCAATTTGTTGTTTATTCATTTTCCGATAGATACTAAAGATACTCTTAGTCCGGCCTTCTATACGCCCTTTTATGCCTAAATCCTCTAATTTATTCTGAAGAATGGTCTTGATTTCCCCAATATATCTTTTTTCTTCTTCTTTGCGTCGGGCAATACCTTGGGAAATACGCTGATAGGTCTTTGTATCTGAATAATAAAGCGATAAATCTTCCAATTCTGTTCTTAACCATCCTATACCTAAACGGGCAGCCAGAGGGGCATAAATTTCCAAAGTTTCTTTGGCAATTAATTTCTGTTTTTCAGGAGGCAAATAACCCAAGGTTTGCATATTGTGCAATCTATCTGCTAACTTGACCAAAATTACACGAATGTCTTGAGCCATGGCCAAAATCATCTTTCGTATATTTTCAGCATGGCGTTTTCTCTTTGAGGAAAAGGAAATTTTGCTCAATTTGGTTAAACCATCAATAATAACTGCAATTTCTTCCCCAAATTGATTTTTTATATCTTCAATGGTTACCAGGGTATCTTCTACTGTGTCATGCAAAAGCCCACAGACTACAGTAATTACATCCAAACGCATCTTGGCCAAAATAAAAGCCACATTTAAAGGATGAGATAAGTAAGGCTCACCGGAAAGACGCAGTTGTCCCTTATGAGCTTTAGCGGCATAAATATAAGCCTTTCTAAATAAAGAAACATCTGCATTAGGATTATAACTTAAAACCCTATCTATAATGTCCTCAATGCGTATCATAATCAAAGTGTTTGCATTATTTTTTCAATATTTAATTTTAATTCAGTTATGGGAATAAGTAAAGTTTCACCTGTTTTTCTTATTTTGACTTCCACTTTCTCCTTTTTTAAATCTCTACCTAAGGTAATCCTTAAAGGTATTCCAATTAAATCTGCGTCTTTGAACTTAATTCCAGGCCGTTCATCCCGATTATCATAAAAAACTTGCCAATGAGAAGAAAGTTGTCCATATAATTTTTCAGCAGTCTCTAGAACCTTCTGATTTTTGGTATCTATGGCTAAAAGATAAATCTGAAAAGGAGCAATAGATAAAGGGAAAATAATTCCATTTTCATCATGATGTTGTTCAATGATAGCAGCTAAGGTGCGTCCAATGCCAATTCCATAACAACCCATGATTATAAATTGTTCTTTACCTTGGGCATCTAAATAAGTAGCCTTTAATGCCTCACTATATTTTGTGCCTAGTTTAAAAATATGTCCTACTTCTATGCCTTTTTTAAATTCTAATTCGCCTCTACAGCGAGGGCATCTGTCTTCAGGAGTAATAAATCGCACATCAGCAAACTGACTAATTTTAAAATCATCTAAATTCACATTGATAAAATGGTAATCCGTTTTATTGGCCCCGGTGACAAAATTGACCATGTTTTTCAAACTATTATCAGCAATGATGGGTATGTTTAATCCTATAGGACCGGCAAATCCTACTTCGGCCTTTGTCAGGTTCTTTACAATTCCTGGTGGGGCCATAATTAGGGTCTTACAATCTAATAGACGCTGAAGTTTGATTTCATTAATATCATGATCACCTCTAACCAAGACAGCCACAGGTTTTTCATCTGCTAAATAAATTATGGTTTTGACTATTTTTTGAGGGGAGACATTGAGAAACTCTGTTATTTCTTCTACCGTATGTTTATTGGGTGTGTGTATTTCCTTTCTGGATTTAGGCCTTTCAGATGGAGAAATAGCCGGAGTTACTACTTCTGCCTTTTCAATATTAGCTGCATAATCACAGTTTTGGCAAAATACAATAGTATCTTCTCCTACCTCTGCCAACACCATAAATTCATGTGAAAAACTTCCACCAATAGTGCCTGTTTCTGCCTCTACTACTTTAAAATCAAGATCACAGCGAGTAAAGATGTTTTTATAGACATCATACATTTGCCAATAGGTTTTTTCGGCATTTCTATCATCTATGTCAAAACTGTAACCATCTTTCATGATAAATTCTCTACTGCGCATCAGACCAAAACGGGGGCGGATTTCATCACGAAATTTAGTCTGAATCTGATAAAGATTTAAGGGAAGGTCTCTATAAGACCTCACTTCTTTTCTCACTAAATCAGTAATCACTTCTTCATGAGTGGGTCCCATACAATAAAAACGTTCATGGCGGTCTTTAAATCGCAACAATTCTTTCCCATATCTTTCCCAACGTCCTGATGCCTGCCATAATTCGGCAGGTTGCACTGTAGGCAAAAGCACTTCCTGTGCACCTGCTCTATTCATTTCTTCCCTCACAATATTTTCTACTTTCCGTAGGGCAGTTAAACCAAAGGGTAAATAAGAATAAATCCCAGCAGTCAACTTGCGAATCATTCCTGCGCGGAGCATTAACCTATGACTATTTATCTCTGCCTCAGATGGTGTTTCTTTTAAAGTAGGAAGAAAATAACGAGAATAGTACATAACAAACCCTCCCTCTATTTTAACTCTTTTATATACTACTCTGCCTCTGGTGCAAATAGAAGGTGCTTATAAAAATGAAACTCTTGCAAACCTGTCTGCCGACAGGCAGGAAGGTTATTAAAAAGAAAAATGGCTTATTTTCCCCAAAATCCTTGTTTGTCCTACAAGAAACCCCGTAAGCCTGTCTGCCGAACAGGCAGGTATACTATAATAAAGTGATTTTGAAAAAATACCTTTTACCTAAAAGGTGAAAACACACTCACGGGGTAAGAACAATGATAAAACAAAAAGGGGCAAAAGTAAAGCAAGTTCCCAAAATCTGCGATTGGTTTTTGGATAAAGGTTTTTTAGGAAGGAATGGAGAAAAATTCAAGAGAAAAAGCTAGAAAATTCCGTGTAAGAAGCAAAACCTCTTGATAAGTTTTAAATTAAGCAAAAATGGCCTTGCTTCACTTCTTTCTTAAAAATCTTTTCCTTGATAAACCCAATCCAATCAAACCTGAACCTAAAAGAAAAATGGTAGAAGGAATAGGAATAGGAGGAGCAGTTCCGGCATGTTCTACATATTCTATATCCAACTCTTCATCATCATAATAAACTCCCTTTAAAGTCCCAGTTATACTCCCTAATGGACCAACTATATATACTTCACCATCAGTTCCAGGACCTGTTTCACTCCAATCATAAGTGCCAATAAAAGAAACAAGTTCATCTATATCCCATTCTTGAAAAGGATCTAAGTTACTTACATCAAAATCAAAGGTAAGCCCTGTAACACTCGTTGCGCCAGAATAATAACCAGAAAGAGAGGAGCTAGAAGTGTTAGAATAAACTTTAAGTGAAACAGAAGCACTAGATTGGGTTTCTTCTCTTCCTGTCTCTGTGGAATAAAAAGTGCCACTATATTGAGTGCCTAAGAAACTGGCTAGTTCACCAGTGTACTCATGCATTATTCCTCTAATATCACCATCAATAGCGGAATATCCAAATTCTCCTGGTTTTTTAGCTACTACCGAATAACCCTCATAAAGTTGCCCATTTATTTCAACTGTCCAAGAGCCAAATCCAAACCCATATCCTGCATAATCATCAGAGGTTATTACTAACCAATTAGATATAGTAGAGTAGGTTCCGCTAAAACATCCGGAGAGGTTTCCACTCTCGGTTGCGGTTTCTACATAAACATCTACATCTTCTGAAAATATCAGTGTCTCACTTTCTGAAATAGGAGTTAAATATGTCCTATCCGCCAATCCTGCTGATGAAATACAAAGCGAAAATAAAAAAATAAACAATGAAAATATTATTTTTCTAAAATACATTTTCCCCTCTATAATTTATTTTCTCCAAAATCATATCCAAAATAATATTTTTTGTCAAGTATTTTGTGTGACCGGTAGTGTGATAACATGAAAAAGTTGTGCACCTCTGGTAGTAAGGCCTGCCCGACAGCAGGCGCGGGGATTTTTAGGAAAAAGAAGGAGGTGCACGTATATATTATATGAGAATTGATCTCCATAAAAAGTATTTAGTTTCAACTATTATGGATAAAAACGTCAGATTGTGTGAAAACCCTTGAAAAATAATAAAATATTGATACATTTTGGCAAGAAAAAAATGATAAGAGGAAAATATGAAGTATATTCAGGGCGTTCCCACCTGTCTGCCGACAGGCAGGGAAGACAGACGATATTATTTCCAAAGGCCATTGATAATCACATTCCTGCCCCACGGCAGGCGGGCCTGCCCGCAGGCAGGAATGCTTTTAAAGATTAACTTCTAAATTTTGGGGAATGTCCAATTCTTTTTGGCTTGACAAGATTTAATTCATTGATATAGTCTCAAAAATTCAGTAGAAAAAGGATAGGAAAGTGAAATTTTTTTTAAAAAATCTTTTCTTTTGTTTAATCTTCTCCTGCTGGTTAAGTCCTGTTTGGGCCTTAAATACCTCTGAACTTATAGATAAGTTAGAAAGACAGTGTGCTTCTCTAAATGCTATCCAGATGGATTTTATCCAAAAGACAAAGGTCATTACTGCCAGACCCCCTAGAGAAAAAAAATTTCAAGGTGTTATGTATCTTAAAAGACCTGGTAAGATGCGGTGGGATTATAAACCTCCTAAAGATTATCACATAATAAGTGATGGAGAAAAAATTTGGTTTTATGATGAAAAGACAAAACAAGTAATGGTGGGTAAGTTAGAGGCCTATCTGGATAAACATCTCATTTCTTCTCTTTTTTTGAATATTAAAAATGTAAAAAAATTCTTTTATATAAATGGGGAAGAAGAAAAAGATTGTTTTAAGTTAACCTTAACTCCCCATGAACCCAGGCCTCAGCTAGGGAAAATTTTTGTATGGGTTGAAAAAAAGGAACTTCAGATAGTGAAAATCCAATTAACTGATTTATATGGAAATGTTAATGTCTTAAATTTTACTAAAATTACGCTTAATCCTGCTTTAAAAGATTCATTATTTAATTTTCAGCCACCGCCAGGAGTAGAAAAAATCCGCCTTCCGTATTAGCCATAGGCTTGCCTTTCTTCGTCTCCCATGCTAACTTGTAAGTATGGAAATCACCCTAAGACAAATAGATAAATATCGGTTTCTTATCCCTAAGCAGGGTAAGATGTATACCGATGGAATAATCTATACTACCTCTGAAATGTTAGAATTAATAAAAAATGACCAGAGTTTAAAGCAAGTGGCCAATGTGGCCTGTCTTCCAGGGATTGTAGGACCTTCTTTGGCCATGCCTGATATTCACGAAGGCTATGGATTTCCTATTGGAGGTGTAGCTGCCTTTGATTTAGAAACAGGCATTATCAGCCCAGGGGGAGTGGGTTATGACATCAATTGTGGTGTTCGCCTATTGAGGTCTAACCTAGTTAAAGAAGATATAATCCCTGTGATTGAAAAATTAGTAGATACCCTATTTTTTAACATTCCTACAGGGGTTGGTTCAAGAAGGAAGGATTTCAAATTAAACCAGACAGAATTAAAGGCTGTGCTTAAAAATGGGGCAAAATGGGCCATAAAACAAGGCTTTGGTTGGTCAACAGATTTGGAGCATATTGAAGCAGGAGGTTGTTTGCCCCAAGCCAATCCTGAATTTGTTTCTAATAAGGCCTTAGAAAGAGGAAAGGCTCAATTAGGCACTCTGGGTTCAGGCAATCACTTTGTGGAAGTGGGATATGTGGAAGAGATTTATGATGAAAAGATAGCCGATGCTATGGGGCTTTTTAAAAATCAAGTCACAGTCATTATTCACACAGGATCAAGGGGTCTAGGTCATCAAGTCTGTGATGACCATATCAAGGTCATGTTAAAGGCCGCAGCTAAATATGGGATTTCTTTACCGGATAAACAGCTTTGTTGTGCTCCTATTTCATCCCCTGAAGGTCAGAGGTATCTGGCAGCTATGGCCGCAGCAGCTAATTTTGCCTTTACCAATCGCCAGATGATTACCCACTGGGTGAGGGAAAGTTTTGAACAATTCTTTAAGGATTCAGCAGAAGAATTAGGCTTAGACTTAATTTATGATGTATGTCATAATATTGCCAAGATAGAAACCCATATTTATCAAGGGGAAAATAAACGCCTGTGTATCCATCGGAAAGGGGCTACCAGGGCCTTTGCCCCAGGGCATCCTGAAGTTCCTGCTGCCTACCGTGAAATCGGTCAGCCAGTGCTTATTCCTGGAGATATGGGCAGATATTCTTATGTATTAATTGGGACTAAAAAGGCTATGGAAGAAACCTTTGGCAGCACTTGCCATGGAGCCGGTAGGGTGATGAGTAGGCATCAAGCTATCAAAATGGCCAAAGGAAGAAATATAGCTAAAGAAATGCGACAAAAAGGCATTTATGTCCGAGGTGCAGGTAGATATACATTAATTGAAGAAATCTCTGAGGCCTATAAAGATGTAACTGATGTAATTGAGGTTGTTCACAATGCAGGTATCAGCAAAAAAGTGGCAAGACTCAAACCCATGGGAGTAATTAAAGGATGAGAAATGCTGGCCAAGATATTGAGCAGTGCCCTCTCTGGCATTGATGCTTATCAAGTAGAGGTAGAAGTAGACATACAGCATGGATTACCTGCTTGGACTACAGTAGGGTTACCTGACACTGTAGTTAAAGAAAGCAAAGACCGCATTCGGGCCGCCATAAAAAATTGTGGTTATCAATTTCCAGTAGATAAGGTCACGGTTAATCTTGCCCCAGCCTCACAAAAAAAAGAAGGTTCCTCCTTTGACTTACCTATTGCCTTGGGTATCCTGGCGGCTAGTGGCCAAATAAAACCAAAAAAATTAAAGGAATATATGTTTCTAGGTGAGCTCTCTCTTGATGGACATATCAAATCTGTAAGGGGTGTACTTCCGGTAGCCTTATTGGCTAAAAAAAATAAATTAAAGGGTGTAATTATTCCCAAGGCCAATATGGCTGAAGCAGCAGTCATCCCTCAAATAGAGGTAATACCTGCTGAAAATCTTTCACAAGTAGTGGAGTTTTTAAATGGGCTTACAGAAATACCTCAAGTAAGAATTGATCAGGAGGAAATATTTAAACAAGAATATAACTATGAAGTGGATTTTCAGGAAGTAAAGGGACAGGCTCATGCCAAGCGTGCCTTAGAAATAGCGGCTGCTGGGGGACACAATGTCTTAATGATTGGCCCTCCAGGCACAGGGAAAACCATGCTTGCCC
>Ga0190305_1000201_pt1 | contig 15760 bp, 14 predicted proteins | sample 48700723_MG_FD_161678 | JGI IMG/M metagenome (GOLD analysis project Ga0190305, IMG submission 161678) | Hydrothermal vent sediment bacterial communities from Southern Trench, Guaymas Basin, Mexico - 4870-07-2-3_MG | ecosystem: Environmental > Aquatic > Marine > Hydrothermal vents > Sediment ... | reverse complement strand
AATTTGCAAGGGTTTTGTAATACCCCTTGAGGAATTGTTCAAGGCTGGTGCTGAATTATATAACATGCAGGTTGATATTGAAGGGATTGTTGATTTTATAAATGAGAGGATTGAAAGGGTTCTGGAGCAGAAGGGGATTCCATATGACATTACAGATGCTGTGATTGCTTCTGGAACCTATGACTTAAGAAGGGTATACCTGAAGGCAGAGGCACTTTTCCGTATGAAAAAAGAGAAGAAGGCCGAGTATGAAAAACTCGTGATAGGACAAAAGAGGGCGTACAATATATTGAAGGGTAAGGAAGTAGATGACAGAGTTAAACCTGAACTCTTTGTTCAAAAGGAAGAAAAAGAACTTTATGATGCAGGAAAAAAGGTTGGGGAAAGGGTTTGCGATTACATTGATACCCTTCAGTTTGATAGGGCACTTGAAGAACTGCTCATTTTAAGACCCTTCATAGACAGTTTCTTTGACAGGGTTCTTGTTATGCACGAGGACTTGACTATAAGGGAGAACAGGCTTAAATTACTGATGTTTATAAGGAATGTTTTCCTTCGGTTTGCAGACCTTTCCCTTATAGTGCTTGAAGGGGGTGATGTGTGATAAATGAAATAACCATAAAAACAGGAAAGAGGAATGAGTTTGTGGACATAACCCAGGAGGTCGCTGAACTTATCAGTGCCCAGGGGGTAGAGGAGGGGTTTGTAATCCTCTATGTTCCCCACACAACAGCGGGGATTACCATAAATGAGCACGCAGACCCCTCTGTTAAAAGGGATATCCTGAATAAACTTGAGGAACTTGTGCCTCCTGATAAAGGTTACACCCATATGGAAGGTAATGCAGATAGCCACATAAAGGCCACACTTGTTGGGAACACGCTCACGATACCGATCAGTGGTGGAAGGCTTTTACTTGGAACCTGGCAGGGTATATTCTTCTGTGAATTTGATGGCCCAAGGACAAGAAAACTTATAGTGAAGGTTGTGGGGGAAGACTGATGGCAAAGACAGTGGTCCTTGGAATGAGTGGTGGGATAGACTCCTCAATGGCAGCATACATCCTGACAAAGGATAGATACCGTGTTTTTGGTGTAACTTTTCTATTACACGACCAGCAAGACCAGAAAAAACTTCAGCAACTTGAGGATTTTGCAAAGAAGATTGGTGTGAAGCATGAGGTCATAGACCTGAGGGAGGAATTCAAGAAGAGAGTGATAGAGTATGTTGTGAATTCCTACTTTAAGGGTGAAACACCCAACCCATGCGCTGTGTGTAATAAGTCTGTAAAATTCAGGTATCTTATTGAGGAACTTAACAAGATTGGTGCAAATTTTGTAGCAACAGGCCACTATGTGAGGCTTATGAAAAGGGAGAATGAAATCCTCCTTCAGATGGGAAGAGACAGGGCAAAGTCTCAGGAGTATTTTCTGGCAAGGGTTGAGAAAGAGCAACTTGAAAAGGCTTTATTCCCTCTTGGAAACTGGAAGAAGAGGAATATAAGAAAGTATGCCCAGGCACTTGGTTTTGACTTGTTTGGAGAAGAGAGCCAGGAGATGTGTTTTATACCAGAGGGTGTAAAGTATTATGAATACATACTTCAAAACTATCCCGGTGATTATTCGGGCAAGATAATAGACCTTGATGGCAAAGTTGTTGGGGAGCATGATTGTTACTTCAAGTTCACCATCGGCCAGAGACAGGGGCTTGGTGTAAGTGGAAAGCATCCCTATTATGTAATCAAGATAGATGCAGAGAACAGGGATATAATTGTTGGGGATAAGAAGGATACGAAAAAGGATGAATTTTATGTGAGGGATGTGTACTGGTACAGGGAGATGCCCTTTGATACAATGAAATTTCTTGTTAAGATAAGGTACAATCACCCTGGAGAGATGGCTGTTGTCAGACAACTTGTTGGTAATAGATGCCTTGTAAAGTTTGAAAAGCCACAGAGGGCAATAACACCAGGACAACTTGCTGTTTTTTACATGGGTGAATTCGTTATAGGTTCTGGCTGGATTGAATAATATGGATTATTTTGCGCCACTGGCTCAACTGGTAGAGCAGCGGACTCTTAATCCGCGGGTTGGGGGTTCGAGTCCCTCGTGGCGCATTTTTTTGTATGCATAGAGAAGATGATATTCATTTTATGAAACTTGCTCTGGAAGAGGCTGAGAGGGCCTTTTCAGAGGGTGAGGTTCCTATTGGTGCCGTGATTGTGAAGGATGGGATTGTGGTTGGAAGGGGACACAACCAGGTTGAAAGACTGAGAGACCCAACTGCCCATGCAGAAATCATTGCCATCACCTCTGCTGCTTCAACATTGAATAACTGGAGATTAAAAGGGTGCACAATCTATGTGACAGTTGAACCCTGTCCCATGTGTGCAGGTGCATTGATACTCTCAAGGATTGACAGGGTGGTGTATGGGGTAGATGATAAAAAATTCGGTGCACTCGGTTCTGTTTTTGATATTGCAAAGTATAGATTTAACCATAAATTTGAAGTTGAAAAGGGCGTTCTTGCCAGAGAAGCAGAGGAACTTTTAAAGGTCTTCTTCAGTCAAATTAGGAAAGAAAGGGAGGGATGGCCGAGTGGTTGAAGGCACACGATTCGAAATCGTGGAACCCGTAAGGGTTCGGGGGTTCGAATCCCTCTCCCTCCGTAAATAGGAAGGAGAAATAAGGTGCTTATTTTTTTATTGGGAATAGGCACAATTATTCCCGCTGACATGAGGGAGAATGCGGAAAAGTTGCAGAAATTCATTGTTGAGAAGGAGACAAAACTCTACACGGAGCACCCTGAATACAGAAAGTTCATGAGTGTTCCTGACCTGAAATTCCTCAAAAGGATGAGGATGAGAAAGGCAGAGGTTGAGACCCTTAATGTGGCGGTTCTGAGGGTGGAATTCCTTGAAGACACAACGAGCCTTACAACGGGTAATGGGAAGATGCAACTTGAACCCTTTGGACATCCATGTGACACTGTGATAACCTGGAATGAGGATTCAACAGAGGCAGATACCCAGTATGTGAGAAACCTTTATTATGACCCTCCCCATGATTCCATTTATTTCCACCACCTTATGGAATTTCTCCATAACTACTACTGGTCAGTAACCCATGGAAAATTGTTTATTAAATGGGATGTTCTCCCAAAGTCACTTGATAGTTCCTTCACGGTTCCACACAAAATGACCTACTATGGAGACCCTGAGAACTACGTACTTGGACTTTTCAGCCTTTTGAGGGATGCAATTGAGGTTGCGGACCCAACAGTTGACTTCTCCCGGTATGATAGGATAATCATCTTCCATGCGGGGAGTATGTGGCAGACCGACATGGGTGATTCACCATATGACCTTCCCGCTGTTTTTATTGACGGGGCAGACCAGTTGTTTGATTCCCCAATCATTGCAGATGGAGACTCTATAACTGGTGGGGTAATATACTGTGAAACTGGATTCCAGGACAACATGGCGGCATTCCTGCAGGGAGGGCTGTGCCATGAATTCTGTCATGCACTTGGAGCAATAGACCTTTATGATACAAGTGGAAGGAGCATGGGTCTTGGAGGATGGGGACTTATGGGAACAGGAAACTGGAATGAACTTGGTCTTGTTCCCCCAAGAGTTTCAGCGTGGCACAGATACTATCTTGGTTTTGAAGAGCCCGTTGTGATAGACCATGATACCACGGGTGTAGAGATACACTGGAATGGGGCAGAGGATTCAAATGCGGTTAGATTGATCAAGATACCCATTAATAAATATGAGTACTACCTGATTGAGAATAGATACGTGTATATAAATCCAGATACAGTTCACTATGTAAATCCCTGCACAACCTCAATTGACTCAAATGGTGCAAGGGTCTGGAAGAACAATGTGCTTGTGAAGGTTGATGATTATGAATCCTCCCTTCCTCCTGACCTTTACAGGGGAGGGCTTGCAATATGGCACATAGATGAAAGGAAGATAGCGGATTCAATTGATTACAATACAGTGAATAGTGGATGGCCAAAGGGAATAGACATGGAAGAGGCAGATGGGATACAGGACTTTGAGATGTCTTTCATGGACATGAGCATCATTGACATCAATGCACTTTACTATGGTTCACCACTTGATGTCTTTGCAAGGGATGCCTTTCTTGATTCCTTCACCCCCAATTCTGAACCCAATACAAACGATAACTCTGGAAATAGGACATATATCAGGATTACAAACATTTCTGAATCAGGCCCTGTGATGACATTTGATATACACTTTGACAGAAGATTAAAGAATTTCCCTGTTGACCTTGGTTTTCCCACTGATGTTGTCTCCCCTGTACCCTATGATTCACTCATCCTCTGCGGAACACTTGATGGTGGGGTTTATCTCATCTCAATGGATGGAATTACAAGAAGGGTCTTCCAGATGCCAGAGTCTTCATACACCATACCTGCAGTTTATGATGTGAACAGTGACGGGATAAAGGAGATAATCACAGGGGATACAGGAGGGAATCTTTACATTCTGGAACCCGACAGCACAGTGCTTGATAGTTTCAAATTCAGGAGGATTGTGGGAAGCCCCCTTGTGGTGGATATGGATGGTGATGGCCATGCAGAGATTGTTATAGGTTCTGATGATAGTAAGATACACATAATCCATACCATTAATGATTCCATCATTGATGTTTATCTCGGGCAATGGATATGGACCGTGCCTCTTTTTGTGAATGGATATATATATATTGTTTCTGATGACGGAACCCTGTTCAAACTCACACCTGATGGAAAGATTGTCTGGAGAAGGGGAGAGGAGAGCCTCACATTCACCACATCCTCTCCAGTTGCATGTGACATAGACAGGGATGGCAAGATTGAAATCATCTATTCAGCAGGAAGAAGGGTGGTTTACTGCATTGATGAGGATGGCAACAGGGAGTGGGAATACCCAATTCCTGAAAGGACATTCTTCTCCTCACCTGCAATAGGGGATGTAAATGGTGATGGATGGCCTGAATTTGTTTTTGCCTCGGGAAAGAAAATATACGTACTTGATAAGAATGGTTTTCCCCTGAATGGTTTCCCCGTTGATATGAGATTTTCAGAGGAGATACAATCTTCTATCATTCTCTACGATGTTGATGGGGATTCCATGCCCGAAATCATCTTTGGCTCTCCTGATGGGGGGATTTACGGATTGAAAGGAGATGGGAAAATCCATAGATACTTCCCGCTCACAACAGGCATGAGGGTTTACAGCACCCCCTATATCTTTGAGAAGAACGATTCATTGATACTTATGTCAACATCAGACGATGGATATCTCTATGGCTGGTATCTTGGCCAGAATTCATCTGGTGGATTCAACTATCCCCAGATTTATCTCAATCCACAGCACAATGCCTTTGTGGATATATCCCTTATTCCTCAACCCGCTTCAGGGAGTATAACATCTATAAGTGCCCTTATCCCTGAGAGGGAGTTCTACATTTATCCCAGCCCTGTGAATGGGACAAAAGGGACTTTGAGATACTTTGTTGGTGATGATGTATCGGGTCTCATAGTGAATTTGAAAATCTTTTCTGTTTCAGGAAGGAGAATATTCACCAGAACCGATGTAAACCCTGGATACGGGTATCACGAATACAATATTGATTTTTCCAGGTATGGTGATGGAATATACATTGCACAACTTGTTGCTGAATGGAATGGTGAGAAGATTGTGTTGAATAAACGGTTTGGTGTTTTGAAGGGAGGATACTGATGGTACTCTTGATTTTGAGCATCACAACAACCAGGGCCGCTTTTCTCTCATTGCTTGTTCCTGGAGCAGGGGATATTGCACTTGGTGACAAGGACAGGGGAATTAAGTTTATTGTGGCTGAAGGGCTGATATGGGCAGGTTATGGTGTATATACATACCTTGGTTCAGACATAAGGAAGGAATATCTGAATTTTGCAGTAATCAAGGCGGGGGCAAATCCAGGAAGAAATGATGAAACATACCTTGATGCTATGGAGTGGTACAGAAGCACAGATGACTACAATACCTATATAAGACAACTGGCGAGGCAGATGTACCCTGATACAACAGATACAACAGTACTTAACATGCGAAGGGACTTCATAAACTCCCATTCAATATCTGACGAGTATTCATGGCGCTGGTACTCAGAGGATGACTTCAAGAAGTATGTTCTCTTAAGAAAAAGGAGCAGGCATTATCTTGGAACAGCAACAACAATCGCATCACTTGCCATAGTGAATAGACTTGTGAGTTTTATTATGACCACCTATGTTAGTGAGAATGTTTCCCTGAACATCAGTCCGAAGGGTGTTAAATTCACATGGAGGTTTTGATGAGGCTTTTCAATACGCTGAACGGGAAGGTTGAAGACTTTGTTCCTGTTGAGCAGGGAAAGGCTAAAATCTACTTCTGTGGAATGACCCTGCAGGAGAGCCCCCACATTGGTCACATGAGGGCATTTGTCACAGCGGATGTCCTCCACAGGCATCTTTTATACCTTGGGTATGAAGTCACTCTCATAATAAATTTCACTGATATAGACGACAAGGTAATCAGAAAGTCCCATGAAGAGGGCATAGATTACAGGATGATAACATCAAGGTTTGAAGAGGAATTCAGGAAGGCCTCAAAATGGCTCAATATCCTGCCTGCCACATTTTATCCAAGGGCAACCCAGCATATTCAGGAGATTATACAATTGATTGAAAAACTCATTGAGAGAGGATATGCCTATGAGGTTGATGGGGATGTATACTTCTCTGTCAGAAAGTTTAAGGGTTATGGTAAACTCTCGGGTAAAAATATTGATGACCTTGTCTCCGGTGCAAGGATAGAGGTGGATGAAAAGAAAAGGGACCCACTTGACTTCGCACTATGGAAGAGGGCAAAGTCAGGGGAACCCTACTGGCATAGTCCATGGGGTAAAGGAAGACCAGGCTGGCATATAGAGTGTTCCTCCATGTCCATGCACTACCTTGGTGAAACATTTGATATACACGGCGGTGGGAATGACCTTATCTTTCCCCATCACGAGAATGAGATTGCCCAATCTGAATGTGCCACAGGGAAGCCCTTTGCAAGATACTGGCTGCACAATGGAATGATAACAATAAAGGGTGATAAGATGTCAAAGTCACTGAAGAACTTTGTGCCTGTTCTTGACCTGACAGATGAATTCCATCCCAATGAATTGAGATTGTATCTTCTCTCAAGCCATTATAGGAGCCCACTTGAGTATTCTGATGAACTTCTCCAACAGGCAAAGAGTGGGTGGAAAAGGATAAAGAACTTCCTTGAAACAGCACCCGAGACTGATGGGGAGGTTTCAGAGGAGACAAGGCAGGCCTATGAGGAGGCAATGAACAACGACCTGAATACACCAGAGGCACTGGGAAGGGTCTTTGAACTTGTGAGGATGGGTAACAGTACAGAGGATTCTGGTGTAAAGGGTGCAGCGAAAAAAGATATTGAATTTATACTTGGAAACCTTGGATTCAAGCCCATTGAAAAGGAGGAGATTGATTTTGCACCCTTTGTTAACCTGATTGTTGATGTAAGAAATGCGCTGAGAAAGGAAAGATTATTCCCTCAGGCAGACAAAATCAGGGATGGATTGAAGACCCTTGGGATTATCATAGAGGATACAAAAGAAGGAACAAGGTGGAGAAAAGGGTGATTTGAAGGGGAGAGAGATTGCCTTAAAGGCACTTTTGTTTTATGAGAACCTGAGGGATGCTGATGCATCATTTTCAAGGGCAATAAAAGGTATAGAGAGCCAGAAATTGATAAACAGAAGCCTTGAGATATTCTATGGGGTTTTGCGGTGGTTATACCGAATAGACTACATACTGAACAAACATCTCCATAAAAAACCCATTGATAAAATCCATATCTGGACAAGGAACATAATGAGGATTGGTGCATTTGAGAGAATTATTATGGGAGTTCCTGACTATGCATCAGTTAGTGAGGCAGTAAAACTTGCAAAAAAATACGGACATAAGGGAACAGTTGGCCTTGTTAATGCTGTTTTACGAAATCTTTCGGATGTGGAGTATCCCGATGAAGAGTTGAAAAGGCTCTCTGTTTACTATTCGTTCCCTGAGTGGCTTGTTGGAACGCTACTGGAAATCTTCGGGGATGAAACAGAGGCCTTCTTAAAGGCATCCAACAGGACACCTCCTTTGAGTGTCAGGGTGAACAGGTTAAAGACAAACAGGGATGAAATGATAAAGATTCTGAAACAGTCAAGGATGAAGGCAGAGAAGGGGAGGCATTCACCATGGTCAATATACACGGAAGGGAGGGCCTTGAAATCAAGATTCTTCAGGGAAGGGATGTTCACTGTCCAGGATGAATCCTCAACCCTTGCCCTTGAATGGATAGATACGGATCTGGATGTGTATGCAGACCTCTGTTCCTCACCGGGTGGCAAGGCAACCCATCTTGCTGAGATTACAGGGGATAAAAAATTCATTGTTGCAGGTGATATAAGGGGAATCAACAGGGTTGTGGAGAATATCAGGAGGCTTAACTTTAAATCAATCAGGCCTGTAATTGCCGATGCAAGGCGGATTTCCTTAAGAAATGTTGACATGGTGATTCTTGATGTACCCTGTTCAGGATTTGGCACACTTGCCAGGAGGGTGGACCTGAAGTACAGGCTCACACCTGAGAGGATAAGTTCACTTGTTAAAATTCAGGAGGAGATACTTGAGAATGCGTCCACCCTTGTTAAGCGTGGTGGTTATATCTACTATATCACCTGCACTGTTAATCCAGAGGAAAATCAGAAATTGATAAAAAAATTCCTTGCAAAAATGAAAAATTCTGGTTTAATAGAGTATGAAGGTGAGTATGGAGGGGATGGATTCTTCCAGACCCTTCCGCATGTCCATGGTATTGATGGGGTTTTTGGTGCAATGATAAAAAGGAGGTAATATGTATTATCAGCAGAGCGGAACCAAATGTTTTGTCATATCCTTTTTCACATCCCTTATTGTTGCCGGTGCAGTCTCTTTTGCAATCTGGTACTTCTCCCCGACTTTTTCAGGTATCCACAGAAAACAGAAGGTTGAAGTTCCAAATCTCAAAGGTGTTGACCTTGAAACTGCAAGGTCCCTGCTTGATTCAAAGGGTCTTTCGCTCATTGTTGAAAAGGAGATAGAGGACCCTGTTATGGAGAAGGGAAAGATTCTGTTCCAGAATCCCATTATGGGAACATTTCTGAATAAAGGTGATATTGTTAAGGTGGTTGTGAGTAAGGGTCCTCCACCAGAAGAAAAGGGTGAGGTTATTGTCCCGGACCTCACAGGGCTTGACCTGAATCAGGCAAAGGTTCTACTTGCAGAAAAGAAGTTGATTATTGGCAATGTGAAGAGGAAGGTATCTGATAAACCCGAAAACACCGTGTTGGGTTCAATCCCGGAGCCAGGGAAAAGGGTACCAGAGGGATTCAAGGTTGATGTTGTTGTGAGTGTTGGTCCGGGAGAAACAGTTGTTCCAAGGCTCTATGGATTGAGTGTTGAAAGTGCAAGAAGAAAACTTGCCAATGCAGGATTGAAACTCGGGAATGTCTATACCACCACAGACCCTGAAAGGGCATTTGACATCATTATAAGGCAATCACCCAGGGCTGGTTCAAAGGCGAAGAAGGGTTCAAAGGTAGATGTAACAGTGAATGTTGAGGAAAGATGACGGGCAAAAAACTCCTCTACACAATTATAGGAAGTTTTCTCCTGGGATTTTTATTCTTTTACTTTGTCTTTCCTCTCTTCCTGAGTTATGGGAAGGTTACAAAGGTTCCTGAACTGAAGAACACAGAGGTTAAAAGGGCAATGAACATACTTCAATCAATGGAACTTAAAGGGGTTGTTGTTGATAGTGTTTATTCAAATGTGATAAAGAGGGGAAGGGTGGTGAAGACAATCCCACCTGCTGGTAAAAAGATAAGGTTTGGGAAGAAGGTGAAACTGATAGTAAGCAGGGGAGGAGAGAGGATAAGGCTTCCTGATGTAAGAGGAAAGCCCGTTGAGGAGGCAAGAAAGTTATTGATGGACACGGGCCTCAACAACATTATTGTGATGAATGTTCCTGTATCACCTGAAGAGTCCCAGAAATACAAAGAGGGGTATGTAATAGATGTATCTCCTGACAGCACCGACTCTGTTGAAAAGGGAGAGAAGATTACCCTGTATGTTGCTAAGATTCAGGAAGAGGTTTTCCTGATGCCAAATCTTGTAGGGTTGAATATTGAGGAGGCAAAGGAGACACTCAAAAGATACAAACTTGTTCTGGGTGATGTGAAGTGTGTCTCACCAGAGGATAGTTTTGTGATCCTCCAGAACCCCCTTCCAGGGATTGAAGTGGTTTATGGTGAGACCGTGAGTGTGGTTCTGGGAAAGAAGAAGTAAAATCCTTCATTGGGGGGCCCCAAAAAATTTTTTTGCAAAGTAGGTGCCATTTGAAAACCGATTGATGAATCTCAATTTTGCAGCCTCAAGGTTTGCAAAAGAACTTTCCCTCTGTTTCATTTTAATTATCTCTGGTGGGTCAATGATGTAAACACCCCATCTTCCTGAAATTCCCCTCTGTTCCGTTTTTATTGGTACAGATGTGAAGGTTTCAGTATATCCTGAATCGAGGGCAATATCCACTGCTTCCCTTCTCCATCTCCCGAAGGGGAAGGAGAAGAATTTTATATCCTCTCCGAGGATGTCTTCAATCACCTTTCTGGATGTGATTATCTCCTCCCTTACTCTCTCCATTCCAGCCCTTGAAAAGTCTATATGGGTATGGGAATGTGAACCAAATTCTATACCAAGTTTCCTCATCTCAATCACCTGTTTCCTGTTCAGGTGTTTCAGTCCCGTACCAGGCCAGATATCCCATGTGTTGGTCTTACCGAGAAATCCAGACACAATGAAAATTGTTGGCCTGAATCTGTACCTTTCCACGAATTCTGGCAGAAAAATGTATAAATCCTCAAACCCATCATCAAAGGTTATTACAACCCCATCTTCACCATTTATGTATTCAGACAGTGATATAAATCTGATACCCTTACTTATAAGAAATTTAAGATGGGTTTCAAACATTGAAGGGGGAATGGTTGAACCAAAGGGGGATAACCTTCTGGCTATGTTATGGTAGAGAAGGATTGACCTCATAGTAGAAATCAAGAACCATGTTGGCTACATTTTCCCAGGAGTAGTAATGAGCAGTTTTTAATCCATTATCAACCAGTTTCTTCTTTAACTTTCTGTCTTTCAGGATTCTGATTATTGCACTGGCAATCTCCTCATGCGAGTGTGGAGAGACAAGTATTCCATTCTCCATATGCTTCACCACGGTTTTATATCCAGGAATATCAGAGGCAACAACAGCGGTCTTTGAGGCCATTGCCTCAATGAGAACAATCCCAAAGCTCTCCCCACCTGTTGCGGGCGAGACAAAGACCTCAGAACTTCCATAATACAAAGGAAGCTGGTCTGGATGAACAAAACCTGTAAATTCAATATGTTTTTTTACACATTCAGGCACATTGATTTTGAACTTCCTGTAACCTCCACCAACAACATATAATCTTGCATCGGGTATCTCCCTTATTACCTCTGGCATTGCCTTCAGAAGATAGTCCAGCCCCTTCCTTGGCTCAAATCTCCCCACAAAGAGAATCTGATTCCTCTTTTTCTTTCCTGGTTTGAATCTTTTGACATCCACTCCATTGGGAATGATCCTGTATTCACCTGGAAAGTATTTCCTGAAACTCTCCCTTGCTGTTTCTGATACTGCTATCAATCCATCAATCCTTCTGAAGAAGTATCCAAGGGGCTTCTTGAATATCAGATAGGGTAATGACCTATCAAAGGTTGGGTGAAATGTGAAGATGTTCGTTTTTTTTGAAAAGAGTAGGGCGAGGAGTGGGAATGTGGGAGCAACTGCCCCATGGATATGAACAACATCAAACCTGTTCACAATGTCCTCAACAACATATGGATTGGGAACCACTGTGATTCTACCAACAGACTGATTGTATTTTATTGTCAGGCCAGTCCCAACCCTTATCACCCTCTCCTCGTCAGGGAAGAAGTCGCCAGACATCCTTCCTGTAAGGATTCTTACAAAGTGCCCCTTCTTTTCAAACTCATCTGCAAGATGGTATATATGCTCACTCACTCCACCTATGTGTGGATAGTAAATATCACTAACAAACAGTATCTTCATTTTTCCACACCCTTTCAAAAACAAACCAGAATTCAGGATTTATCTTTATTGTTTGCTCAATGAGCTGTGTAGCAATGTAATCAAGGAGTTCTTTTATTCCCCCAAAATCCTCAGGATAAATGGGCTCCCCAATCCAGCCAGAGTATTTCCCATTACCTTTTCTGACCATATAACCAATGCATAAAGGTACACCTGTCCTCCAGGAAAGAAAGGCGGGACCCACAGGTACCTTTATTTTTCTGCCATTGTATTCAACAAACCTTCCGGTGCCTGTTATGTCCCTGTCCCCAATCAATGTGAGGACAGAGCCATTCTTCAGAAGTTTTAAGAGTTTAACAGTAAGGTTCTTATCCTCAAGCCTCAGGATTTTTGCACCATAAAGTTCCCTGTATTTTAGATAGAACCTAAAAAACTCCATACCCACCCCTTCTGATTCAGCAACCGAAAAGATCCGGTATCCCCTTGAAGCAATATAAGGCCCTGCAATCTCCCATGCACCAACATGTCCACCTACAAGTATTACCCCATTTCTCTCATTTATTCCCTTCCGCAGGTTTTCAATACCTTTCACAGTAATATAAGAATCAAGCATATATGATTTCAAGTTTGGGAGATATGAAAGGTCAGCATAAATGTGGACGAAATTTCTGAAGAGTTTTTTTACGGTTTGCTCATCAAAATCTATGCCAAGACCTTCCAGATTTTCTTTAACTATTTTCCTTCGCCTTACAGCAAATATATACCAGAATAAGCCAAATATATCTGCAATCCAGTGGAGAAAAGGCGGTGGTAAAAATCTGTGGAGTTGTGTTCCCAGAAGCATGAGGAATGGGATTATCATACGCCGGTTGAACCAAAACCGCCAGGGCCTCTTGAAGTTTCAGTTAAATTATCCGCCTCAACCAATTTAACTTCAGGGAGTTTTACCGGAACAATCTGCGCAATTCTATCGCCTTTCTTTACTCCAAAAGGTTCCTTTGAGAAATTGAAAAGTATAACCACCACCTCACCCCTGTAATCAGAGTCAATGGTTCCTGGAGAGTTCAGGATACCTATACCGTGCTTCAGTGCGAGCCCGCTCCTTGGTCTGACCTGAACTTCATAACCCTTTGGAATTTCAAGGACAATTCCAGCGGGAATACCTTTAAACTCACCTGGGTTTATAATCTGGTCAACACGGGAGTATATGTCAAATCCACTGCTTCCTTCTGTTGCCTTCTGGGGAATGGGTAGGTCAGGATCAAGCCTCTTAACCTTTATTTCCAGCATATACCTTAAGTCCTTCCCTGAGTATGTTCATTGCATCCCTCAATTTATCCTGATTAAGGACATATGCTATTCTTGCCTCGTCAAGCCCTGTTCCCGCTGTTGAGTAAAATCCACTTGCAGGGGCAAGCATTGTTGTTTTCCCATTTATATTGAACTCTGTAAGCATCCACTTGATGAATTCCTCTGCATCGTCAACAGGGAGTTTTACAACCGTATAGAATGCTCCTTCTGGTTTAAGGGTGAATGCCCCATCAATGTTTTCTATTTCTTCAAACACCACATCCCTTCTCAGTCTGTATTCATCAATAATTCCGGGCATGAATTCCTTCCAGTGTTTGAACCCTGCTATTGCCCCCATCTGTTCAATGGTTGGTGGGCAGAGCCGTGCCTGACCAAATTTAAGGAGGGTGCTCCATAGTTCCCTGTTCCGAGTTACAATGAAGCCTATCCTTGCACCGCAGCAACTGAACCTCTTGGAGATACTGTCCATAACAACCGTCCTCTCTGCAGCCTCCCTGAATTCAAGCACAGATGTATGCTTCCTCCCATCAAAAACAAACTCCCTGTAAACCTCATCAGAAAGGACCCAAAGGTCGTACTCAAGGGCAAGGTCTATTATGGACTGAATTTCTTCTCTTGAATAAACGGTTCCTGTGGGGTTGTTTGGAGAACATATTAGAATAGCCCTTGTTTTATCCGTTATGAGATGCTTTATATCATCCTTTGGTGGAAGGTGAAACCCGTTCTCAACACTCAGGGTGAGAGGCTTTATCTTCACACCAGCCATGTTTGCAAATCCATTGTAATTTGTGTAAAAGGGCTCTGGTATAATCACTTCATCGCCAGGGTCACATATTGCAGAAAGAACAAAGAAAATGGCCTCACTTCCACCCGTTGTTATGAACACATTTTCAGGTTCCACATCAATGCCATAATCGTCAAAATAAACTGATATGGCCTTCCTCAACTCCTTCAATCCCTCAGAAGGTCCATATGAAAGAACCTTCTGTTTGAATCCCTTTATTGCCTTCAGTATAACCTTTGGTGTTGGTACATCGGGGTCACCTATGTTCAGATGATAAACACTGATTCCCCTTTCCTTTGCCTTGTTTGCATAGGGTATAAGCCTCCTTATAGGCGAGGCGGGCATACTTAAACCTCTTCCAGAGATCTTCATTCTTCCTCCTTTTTATATTGATTAACCCCTGCATAAAGAATGTTAAGACCAGTTTTCAAAGTTTCAACATCAAGGTTTGAGTAATCCACCATAACAAGGTCTTTCCCCTTTTTTGAATCATGGAAGAGTTTTGAGAGTGGAAGGACAAAAACCGTCCTGTTATCCATGCGGAATTCTTTAAGAAGATACTCAACAAACTTTGCTGAATCATTTATGGGTAGTTTTATCACACCAGCGGGTGGTGAATCAGGTTTTATGATAAAGAAGTCTTCAAATCCAGAAACAACCTCATACAGAATATCCCTTCTTTCTCCAAGGAATCCTGACATGGATGGAAGGAGTTCTGAGAACCTGTCAAGTGCAGTATATGTTAGCCTTACAAGGCCTGAAGATACAGGGAAGATTGTCTCCTGAAACTTCTTCAAGAGTTTACCAAGTTCACTCCCACATGTCAGGAAACATGTTGGAACACCTGTGAATGGTAGAAGTATCCTGTTCAGGCTTATTGAATTTGTATACCTCTTTGCAATATCGAGCAGGGTCTGAATCTCTTTTCCGGAGGCAAATGCAAAACTTTCATCGGAAACCATCAGTATGTTGTAGTTCTGGGATACAAAGAGAAGTCTCTCAATCTCCTCTGGTGTGAACAGCGTGCCTGTTGATATTGCAGGGTTTGAATAAAACAGGAGTTTAACACGGGGGCTTATCAATGGTTCAAGCACATCCCTTAGAGGAAGCCTGAACCCATTGGAGTGGAATGTCTCAATCGGTGTTATCTTTACTCCAGCGAAGTCCACAATTGGTAGAATATATGGTGGAAATGGCTCTGGTACAACCACCTCATCATTCAAATCCATAAAGAGGAAAAACAGGGAAGATATTGCAGAGAACGTGTCAGGGAAAGGTATAACAACGAGTTCATCAGGAACCTTGAATATTCTGCGATACTTTTCAATCAGGTCACCTTCATTCACAGAGTCGGGAATCTCAGTGAAATAAACAGGGATCACCTGCGGTTTTGAAAGATTGTAAACAACTGTGCCTGAGTTTTTCAATTTATGCAA
>Ga0190305_1000196_pt1 | contig 15926 bp, 23 predicted proteins | sample 48700723_MG_FD_161678 | JGI IMG/M metagenome (GOLD analysis project Ga0190305, IMG submission 161678) | Hydrothermal vent sediment bacterial communities from Southern Trench, Guaymas Basin, Mexico - 4870-07-2-3_MG | ecosystem: Environmental > Aquatic > Marine > Hydrothermal vents > Sediment ... | reverse complement strand
GATAAGGGCTTGTCTTCACTGGAATAATTTTATAATCAAACGCCTCTGCTAGATATTGCTGAGTTTTGAGAGTTGAGCGCTCGCCATATCCAGCAACATAGATGTTATCATGTATCCATTTCAGCTCAGGAAAGCCTTCCCAATATGGAGGCGCTTGATATACTTTAAATCCTAATCGTGTAAGAAGTCCAGCGACCTCCTTTTCCTCCCCTGCTCTGCCTGGCGCTCTAAAATTTGATAGAATTGCGATATCGGGATGATGAGCCAGCACTACAAAGGAATTAACGAATGTTTGGTCTTGAAGATTTGGATTAGGAGCAAGGAGATAAACTATAGCATCCGTTGTTATCAGCTCGTAAAGGTTATTCCACTGAAATAAGGCTCTTCCTACATCTATGGTTGAATTGTCCTCCTCCATCCATTTGTTGTTTTTGATTTTATTGGAGAGATAAATAGGAGGACACATTACGAATGCAGGCTTCCCAAGTGAAGAAATCCAACTCATATTAGTCCTGTGCTCTTTTATTCAGAAAGTATTTTTAATGGCTTTGTAGCAGGATTTGCTGGATTAGGAGTAATAGATGTCTCTATGAAATATGCCTCCTCAATTTCTGTGAAACATACATCGCCCAGACAGACTTGTCTAATCTCATCACCAGGAACCCCAATCTTTACAGAAAAACCAAAATCAGCAGGATTTTCAATAATTTTCTTGGCTATTGTCTTTGCTACTGGAATATCATATCTGAGCTTTCCTATTATATACCAACCCCTCTCATCCACATAAGTCTCCTTATCCTCGTGTCTTTCGAGTAGAACGCCAATTTGCGTAGAAGTATGATCCCACATGAGATTTCTAAACTCTTCTGGTGTCTGCTTAAAACTCTTAAATATAGATTGCAATGCTTTTTCTGAAATTCGCTCTTGAACAGCGTCTATATCAGAGGTAGCAGCATATCCACCAACTATTAGCTCTCGCTGGCTCTTCTCAATAATCTCCATGCCTTTTTGAGACATGCGGAATATCTTAACTGGCTGACGAGGAAGAAGAGCAAGAGAGAAAAGCGGTATATAATCAGTGTAAGGCCCATAATCATTTATTGTAATATGTAGATATTTTGGTGTCTCATCGTAGGGGATATTGAAGTGCGAAGAAAAAGCTCTGAATAACCTAAAGAGAATAGCCTCTGTGAGAGCAGGCGGAAAATCGCCAGCTCTTATCACAACATCTACATCATTTCCTTCACCTCGCACCACGGTTCCGCCGACAAGATATACTAGCTCACGAATAAGCGCTGGCTTATTGAAGCACTCCAATACATCCTCTAACTTGAAAGTCTTGCCTGTTTTCTTTCCTCCTGAAGGCACTGGAAGAAATCGTGAATCTGACATCTTCAGATTAATTCTTTAAGCTGTTCCAGACTTATCCGTTTGCCTAGGCGAGTTCTTACATATCTTTCTTCTCTTATCTCCCTTCTATCAAACCTCTCGCAGCCATCTGGAAATTCCAAACCTAAATCCTTATAGTCCTCCTCGCTTACGCTCTCTTTTGAAATCCATCCTTTCTGGTAAAGCCACCAGAAGCTCTTTCGAAGAATTTCAGCATCCCCTATTAAGCCCGTAAAGCGCCTCATCTTATTAAAATTTATTTCAGCTGCATTCTATAAAGACTTGCGGTTTATCCTCAGTCCAGTTAAGCACGCATACTTTATTTGGAAAACGAGAGGTTGCAACTGAATAATGATTTCGTAATAAATCAATTTCGGATTGTGATAATTCCTTTTCCCACATCCGAGCATAATCTGTTTTTATATATGTCCCTGGCTCAAAAAGAGTATCTCCCCACGAGTTAAGACATATACGAAGCGGCTCTTCATAGGAATTAAAATTAGTATGATTCGCTGGAAGAGCTGCACTTGCATTCGAGCCATTTATGTGTAACGAAATATAATCATCAGAGAATATACCCACAATATGATACCACTTTGAGGAAGTTAAATTTTGGATCTCTATTGAAGTGCTTTCTTCATCTGCTGTTCCCTGTTCTATTACCAAGGGCCCATCAACTATATAACTGACTCGAAGATATGAGCCTTTATAATAAGATTCGTCGTAAGTGTTCATTAAGCTGGACCAGCAAGTAAGAGAAGAAAACCAAACGAACATCTCCCATGTAAAAGGAGCACTCTTAGTTCTTTCCCTAAATGGCATCTCAGCGCCTCCAAAGTAATTAAAATCGTTATCTGTTTCCGATTTCAGACCAAAATCAAAGTAAGCAGCTGTTTTGTTTGGATGACCAGCAGATACATACTTTATCTTGCCGGTCCAGTTCGATCCTCCACTATCATATACAGTAGAATTAGAGGGATGACAAAATCGCCACTCAGCATATAAGTCCGTGAGAATTTGAAGGGCCACAGCTGAAAAGTTTGATAAATCCTGGTTGCTATCGGGCTGATAATTCACCTTAATTGCAACAGTTGTATTTGCAGGAAGAGAGGGTATCTGAATGAACGCTTCACCGAATTCACCATGATACCATTCCCCGAGAAAGTAATTCAGCAAATCGTCTCCTTCACTTCGGAATCTAAGGTTATTGCCCTTCTCGTGAATATTATCAGAAAAGGAAAAATTATCCTGTGTGAATCTGACATATACTGGCCAATTACTCAAATCAAAACTATTTGGATTATAGACATAAATATAGCCGATTGTAACTTCTGCGGGAGTAGGCGGAGCGGGCAGAGAAGCAGAGCGATCTCCTATATATTCAAAAGAAACTATCACAGGCATCTCAATATATTAATGCTTCTCCTCTTGAGGCGCCTGCTTTATCAATATGATAGAGTTTGCCTGCCCTGTAAAGAAACCCTTTATAAGAATCAAATACACTATCAGGAGTAAGCTTTCCTTGCCAAACTCTAAATCCGCTTATTTCAGCGGATCCCGAGTTCAAAGATAAAACTAGCTTTCCTTGTCCGCCGTAGCCTGAATAAGCCAGCGTCATATATTCCGAGCCACAATACTCGTTTTGAAATGCAATATGCAATTTTATTTTGTCGGATGCCGAGCGAACTAGTCTTGCGAGCAGTAAATGATATTCATTAAGGGGAAACTGTGTATCATGAATTTCAATGAATTCCCAAGGGCCTACGTTCGCTATCGCAAAGGGATAACCGTCTGGATCCATATAAATTCCTAGCTGAACTGTCCCATTTGTTTCCTTTACCAAAATCGGAGTAGTTTCATTTGGGGCTTCTATTAATTTAATCCATAAATCTAGCTCTATATCCTCTCCGACACTAATGTTCGCTTCAACTCTTGTAGGCGGGCATTTCCAAGCTGGACAGCCAAAGAAACTTTCTCTTACCACCTGCGGATAGAAAACATCTGCTGTGATGTTGCCTACACAATCTTGGGCTTTACTTCCATTTAGACATGGAGCATAAGCGTGATAAATCTCTCTCTCATCGTCTCTTATAGTGTAGTTCAAAAAATCCTTTGTTGGATTTTCAGCTAATCCGCCTTTGTAAAGTAGATATTGTGCAGGGCTCTCCGTGTCTGTTTGATGTAGAATTATCCAACCGCTTTGGTTTCCTCCATCGTAATCTATTGTTTTAGCTATTTTATAAAAACCAGAAACATCAATCACTGCCAAGTTATCGCCCTGGTATCCCTCGGGGAAATCAAAGTTATCGCTAGAGAGATTAATAAAATAATATCCGCCTTCTCTTCCGATACTTATATTCTTTTTCGCTGTCCAACCTAAAAAATGAAAACTCATCTTTCTTTCTCTTCCTCATTCGTCTTCCCATCAAAGAAGATTATCTCTTTCCTGTCGCTGTCTATAATTTTTTCATTACGAAAAAGTTTATATTCAGCGATTACTTTTAGAGGTATCATATCTCCCAATAGAAATTTCCAGTTGCTAATATATTATGGATTTTACTTCTGTTGCTTGAAGAGGCAAGCTGTGTGAGGAAATGCTCAGAGCTGGAGGGTAAATTTATAATTAAAATATCTCCTAAATACACTGGGTCGCTGCCTGCATTATAAAATGAAACTTTTCTAATCCATCTTTCAGATTCATTATCTGTAAAACTATCATATACATTTCCGAGCATTCCTGTATTATAATAAAAATTGCCGTCCATTAAATTTAAATAAATTGAATTCCAAGTATCCCAGTTTACTGCGATATGGCCGTCCCTGCTCACATTTCGTAGAACAGAGCTATGGCCATCATAGTATTTTATGATTTGGAGATACTCATAGCTCATTGGGTCGAAGCCTATCTCATTTATAAGTTGGTAGCTTCCATTATTTCCTTCCCAATAAACTCGCAGCTGAACCTCAGGATATGTTTCATATATCCGCCAAATTGCAAATGAAGTAAATATAATATCATGAACACAATAAACGGATAAATTTGTTATTTCTAGCCAATCACCGCCTTCTAGTCGCAGAGCGTATCTTCTGCCCTCCCAATAAGAATAATTATTAGAGGAATGAAGAGATCCCGCTCTTCCAGTATAAATTTCCTTTACCAGCCCATTTATATAAATAAGAGAGCCACCTTCAATATATTCCTCTCTTCCATCCTGACCTTTCTGAATATAAAGAAAACGCTCTGCATCATTTTCGGCGATGGCGATGCCCTTTGAGCTTCCACCCATTACGGTAGAAACTTCGGAAGGATACAAAAACGGAGGACTATTTTCTAATTTAGTTGAAAAACTTCCTATACATCCTCTTTGCTCACTTACTATATTAAAATCGCAGGCATAGAAAATTGCGGGATTCCGTAGCATGATAAGAAAAGGTCTATTAGCACCAACATTCAGACTATTACTATCGAGAGCTCCGCCTTTATAAAAGCGAGAGCTCTGAGTTTCAATTCTAATGTCTCGCCGCAGCATTCTCTCGGCTAAAATCTATTTTTCAAAAATTTAATAGCTTCGTATTCAAAATCGAAGTCTCGCTTAAGATTATTCATAAAAGAATCAATAGGAAAATCTAGTATAGCATAAATGAGAGCTTTATCAATAGGGGATAGTCTATAGCCAGTAAGAGATACTTCAGTGCCGTCTTTTTTTCTGATTCTGAGATCCACGTTAAATGCGAATCCGATAGGCATTCCTGATTACGGCTGTATTGGAATGACTTGTAATGTTATCGAGAACTGCTCTCCCGAGCCCAAAATCACAGGATCAAAAGTGCATCTCAGCAAACAAGCAGTAGTTTGATTTGAGGCATTCACAGACACAGCTGCCTCGCATAGCTGGTTGGAGGGCAAATCATTGTATTGAAAGACATTTGACCACTGAGCCGCATAGGAATTGTTTTCCAGAATACGATAGGTGGCGTTGCCGTCCTTAAAGCAAGTTTCATCGCCCAGGAGATGTTCCTGCGTTGATTGATTTACTTCGGTGCTATCGTTGCCAACACCTATTCCTTTATATGCTTCGCCAAAACCAGTCAATAATTTTGTAATATTTTCCTTGCCTATATCCAAAATAGCTATAGATTGCAGAGCCATTTCCTTTCACCAATTTTAGTTTCTATCAGTAACCTAAAATATATTCTATAAGCGCCGAAGTATTCGGGCTCCAATTCCAATGCCAAATTTTATATCTATAAAGACTTGGATCTCCTTGCCCGTAGGGCCCGTCGCAGGCTCGCAGATAAATGGTTTTTACTGTGCCAAGCTCAGGATAAACAAAAAATAAGCGATTTCCATCAATCGAAACCGCCAGCACAGCATTTCCCGCAGGAGCAGCCTTATATGTTTGATGATTTGTTCTTACGACATAATAGTTCTTATAATCAGATTCTACCTCCACCACAATTACCTGCGAAGTGCCCCTATCAGCGCAGACTATATCGCCGTCTATTGTCTCTCCGATTCCTCGTATCTCACTTGCAGGCGCGAAATAATACCATGAAATATTATTGAGAGTTCCAGGCTCAAATATACCAGCATATTTTGAGCCTCTAGCATTTATCCAGTATCTGCCATAGGCATCGATAGCAATTTGCTGACCTGGATAGGAGGCCGAATAATGATCTAAAATTTCACCTTGAAGAGATAAAATATAATATTCATATTTATCCGTCGAAGCTTTATTAAAGGACGGGCAAATCCATTGATTATATCTTCCATCATAATGAAAATCATAAGGCCAAAACTCCTCGGTGCGCTCCGCAATTAGCTCTGGCTGGTCGTCCTGCCAATCATCAGAAATTCGCCAGATATAAGCACCTCCATTTGGTCTAGCCGTAATGAAATAATATTTTGAGCCCTCTTTCTTTCCTAGTGCAACTCGGCCCCCATTTGTTGTAACATTTTGAAGTTTCCTTCCGTCAATCTTATCCCATTTTTTCGTTTGATTTTGAAGCGGGGCACTCCGATAAACATAGGAGCTAGCTGCAATCCATACACATCCCTTATCATCTAAAAATACATTACGACAGCCCTTTCCTTGACCTAAATGAAAATAAACTTGACGAACTCCATAGCCTGCCTCAATCCAACTATTATCCCAGGGCGGAACTATCCAAGGCTGCTCCGCTAGCTGTGATGCTTTAATAAATTCAGAAGCTACAGTGCCAGATAGAAGAACGTAGGACCCGCTTTGAGTTTCAATATATGAGCCCCTTCGTCCTACTAATATATCATTCCTCATAGTATTCTAACTCTCCTTAAAATCTGCGAAGTATTTATGATACGAATATCAACCGTTCCATCCGGATTAGCAGCAATTATCTCACAAGGAGAACCTGCCATTCTCTCGCCCAAGGAGGAGAAAACCACCTCTTGTTTAGAAAACACTCCCGGCAAGGCCCGCCTGGCGGCTTGCATAATACGCTGCTGAACTTCTTCACCTAATCTTCTAAATGGATTCTCAGTCTCAACATAGGGATGAGATAAATCATCAAATTTAGCAGCGTAAATTTCTGTTTGCGCCTCCTCTCCAGCTTGTGCTCTATGTATTATTTTATATATCCGCCAGGTTGTATTAACTTCATCAAACGCATTCTCCACTCTTATAATATCACCAGGTCTGAGAAGATATCTACCTTTTCTTTCTGGGAAGGAGCGAAGCACTAATCTAACTTGCCCCATGGCCTCCTGAAATCTATCAAGAAGACTATCAGCCCAAATCGAAGCATTATAAGGATTTTCTAAATCGGGAAGCTCATAGTTAAACTCTCTTGGTCTCCACTGTCTCCAAGTTACCATGTGACTCTCTGCGGAAGCCCAAAAATAATCCCAATTTGAATCTGAAGAATAAATCTTAACTCTATTATATCGCATTTCTCGCCCGTAGTATCCTCGCAGCTCAATTGAGAGAACGTCTTTGTTGGCATCCACTGTAGTTATATCATCAAATACATATTTTCGTGCCCATTCAGCTGTATAAAACCTGAACTCATCCCAGTCAAATGCCCAATGAGGTGTTGTAAAGGCTACCATATTAAATTTATCGCAAATCTGCGTAATAGCTTCCCATTTTGTAGTTCTTGCAGGGGAGAATAGAAGTCTATTATACGCAAATTCAGAGCGCCAATTAGGAACCGCAGAAATCCAAACTGGTTCGCAACCCGTAATACTTCTCCAATGACCTCCACCTAGCCATTCTTTTATATATGACTTCGGATTGGGAGTCTCCCCAGGTATTACCATTGCTGTGGATTCATTAACATATTGTTGTGTTAAATACCATCCCGAAGAGACAGCAGTAACTGTAATTCGTAAATCATTAGGAGGAGAGCCTCTAAATTCCTTTGAAAGCACTCGTCCAGAAAATATCCGTATTCTCCATCCGCTATCATATTTAGCCTGATTGATTTGAATTTCATCATCTTCGCCAGGCGCTTCTCCAACATATTCTAAGCGAGCTATTCTATAAGGTCGGCCCCATTCGGCTTCTACTTCGTATGAAAGTAAATCAAAATCAGTCATGGCCAATTAATAGTATAGATTTTTCTGTATGAGAAATACGGTCTGAGAAGCTCACCGTAAAAATATAAATAATATCCTACGGGAGTCATCTGCTTTAATAGTGAGAAAGTAATAGGAAAGACAAACCCAAATTGAAAAAATAAAGGTATAAAATTAATATCTCGTTTCCATATTTCAGCACCCACTTGTCTAAACGGACAAATAAACCACGGAACTTCTGTATATCGTTCTCTTAGGAGATAAAATAAATTGAGAAGGAATTTTTTATAAACAGCGAATGTTTCTGAAGAGTAACTATTACTAAAACGTAAAGAGATTCGGGGCCCGAAAAACTTCTCAAAATCCGCTGAGGAATCAGCTAGAAAAGAAGTTAAAAATAAAGCAGACACCGGCCCTCTCTTAGCCGCTAAATATAGACTACTCTGTATGCTAATTTCTTTACTAGAGCTATATACGAGTATATTGTGAAGCGATAGCTTATAGACTAAAGAGAAAAAGAACGGCTCCACTAAGGAGGAAAGATGCTGAAGAAAAGCCGCCGTTATTCTTTCTTTTTCTCTCACCGAATAAAAATAGAAATCTGATTGACCGCTAGCTAAGTTATTCCATTTAATCGCCCATAATAAATAGCTTTTATGTGAATATAAATTAAGATATATAATCTGCTTATCCTGAATAATAGTAAAGCACTTTTCCGCTCCTAGCGAATTATCTCTCTTTGGATTCGGATTGAAGGTGGCTTGAGCTGTCAGAGAGGGCATTATGGGACACCTAATATTAAAGTGATATCAAGCCAATCACTATTATTCTGAAACCTGATTGTATCACAAACTGCACGCATAAACATATATCCTGAAGTATTTGAAGTGTTTCTAAATACGCCAATCTCACAAATGTCAAAAGTGATATTCTGGGCAGAAAAAGAATAATTAAACTGAATATATCCATCAGTAAGATTAAGAAGAGGCGAGACATTCACATAATATCTATTTGAGCCAAGCAAATCATAATCATCTATTGACGGATGTTGATTTGAATCACCTATTCCTATTGCAGAAAGAGTCCAGGCTGTGCCATTTATTAAAGCAGATACCAAATTTTTTCGGCCTTCTCTTGTTATCACCGCTGTGCGAATCATTCCGCTTCACCTGATACAAATGTTAATCTGAACTTATACCAAATTACGCCTTCGGAGGTTCGCCAATAATCATAGTCAAACTCAGTAATTACTGCATCCTTATATTTCGTATCACAAATCTGAAGATCATGCTCACCATCAATATCAGAAAGAATATCCTTAATCAGATTCATGCCCTTGCAAGCGCCGTCTATAGTTATCTCAAAATACTTTTTATCCGATTTAAATTTTTTAAGAGCACCATTATAAAGAACAATAGGCTGATTAAAGATATGAGTTGTTATTCTTGCATCAGATGCATAAGTCATATTTATTAAGCCCCACTCTACCGCTGCCATCTTCTAATCATTTAATATTAGAATATTTCTTTACCGATTCTCTTATACTCTCTTTAGTTTCTATTAAATTCGGAGACAGATAAGGAAGTAAATACTTTCCATCTCTATACTCTTTTAAATTCCATTTATGAAAGAAATGGATCCAAGAGCGTGCCATCCTAGATTTTGAAAAACGATGGGCATGATAACCTTTGTCGCTTCTATCGTGGAGATGAATTAAAAACAGATTAGAGCATACAGCAAATTGCCATTTGCTTGGCCAAGCCTGCAAGGCTATATCTTCATGCTCAGCTTCAATTATATAATGTTCGTCCCACTTAAACTCCTCGAAAAAACGCCGAGACCAGAAGCCCTGGTTAGGCACGAAATCAAACGGCAAAATAAATTGAAATCCGTTTATTATATACTTTTCTTTCGGCCACCGAACAGTTTTTGTTAAAATCTTATTATTCTCAATTTTTATATCCCATGCATCGATTTGATAAATGAGTTGTTTCTCGATCCAGCCAAAGGTTGCCGCAGCGATATACGGTTTTGATAGCATTATTGGCAATGCATGCCAGATGTTAGAAGGCACTAGGATGTCATCATCAATCATGAGGAAAAAAGGCTCAGAAACTAACTCGATTAATCTATTGCGACAAGCACTCAAACCATAGTCGTAAGGAAAGCGATAGATTTCTGCATCAACTATTTGATTTGCTTCAAACACTATCTTTTTATGAGCTTCCCAGAGCTCCGAAGGACCGTCATAAGCCACCAAAATAGTTTGTGTATTAGCTCCAATTAGAAACTCTATACAAGATTTAAATATATTAGGTCTCATAAAAGTTTTAACTATCGCAATCCGCTTCATTTCAACCTCCAGGCGACATACAATATTTACAGGGAATTTCGCCTTGTTCTAAGCCGAGCTGTCTCAGGATGTAAGATTTTCGCTTATCGCCCTTCCATATTTCTTCCAAAGACTGCGTAAATAAATTACCCCAAATCTGATTTAAGGCATAGTTCATACAGCAGGATATTACTCGGCCGTCCGCAAGGATATGAAGCCACTCATAGGAACGAGAGCAGAAGTGTGGTTTAAAAGCATTTATCTCCCTTACAAAACGCCAATTCCAGTATTTTACTTCTCCAGCTCTGTTATGGAAAGGAATATATGATATTTTTATGTTCCTAAGATTTTCAACACCCGCCTCTTTCGTGAGCTGAAAAATAAAATTTTTATATTCCTCAAAAGAGAAGAGTTTGATTTGTGAATCCCTTGAATATCCACAGCCAACAAATTTGAAATTACACAGCTCACCTCCGATTTTCAATAAATCAATAGCTCGCTGGCAAACTTTATGGAAATCACGAGAGCACAAAGTTGAGTAGGTTCCTGAATTTATTCCATGAATAGAAACCCAAATTTCATGCGGCTTGTTGCTGAGAGCTTGTATCAGCTTTTTGAAGAAATTCAAATTCCCAGCGCCCAGTGCAGAAGATACCTCTATGAGAGTGTTAGGAAAATACTGATGTATGATTTCTATTCTCTCAACAAGGTATTTATCAAAGAAGGAATCTGACATTAAGTAAAGACAAATCTTATATGGCTGCAACTTTGCTTTTCGCAGTCTCTGGATAATGAATGTAAATTCATCAACACTCATAGTGCGCTTGAGTTGGGAGACAGGCGAATGAGCATAGGGACAAATCTTACATTTGCCATCACAAAGAGATGAGCCCTGTATTTGAATATATTTTATTATGCTAGCGGAGCTCATTTATTATCACAAATCTTTAATTATAAATGGTATTTCAAAAAAGCTTTGGATGAAATACTAAATATTGGTTAGCGGGATCGTGCTGAAAATTTTTTATTCCGCATGCCTCCTCTCCGAAGCCGTCTCCGTGATCCGATGTTATAATTATTCTTGTATTTTTGAGCTGGCGGATCGTCTTATATAGATACCGCTGAAAATTATTATCAATAAAATCAATGCATTTACTTTGAATTTTTACACCTTCGCTAGGATTTTTAAAAGCACGTGCGCTCTGATACGTTCGCTGTCCATCAAAATACGGTGTATGAGTTTCCATTAAATGCAGCACAAGAAGAAAAGACCCAGAAGCTGCATCTAAAAATTCCTTTGCATCTTTAAATATATCAGCAGAAGACCTCAAGTAATCGTATTCCAAGCCCTTAATTTTAAATTCTCGGAAAATAGTATTCTTTGCTTGAACTATCAGTGGATTAGGCGTAAGTATCTGCTTATTTATAAAATCGCTGACCTCAAATAATTTGCCTTTTATAAAAGAGTTGAGCGGCGGTCGTCCATAAAGAAGGGAAACCATACTGGGAAGCGTCCAACATGCTACGGAGTAGCACTTTAATACCTTCCCAAAGCTTTTAAGAGCAACAGCTTGCGCTTCCATAAAAGCGTCGTATCGGCAGCTATCTAGTATTATTAAAATAGCATTTCGCATTTCAATACACCACTGCAACTGGAATTACTCGGAGTATATAATGATTACAATCTTTAAATGAATGGCCCCAAAGACAGTCTTCCCCTAACAGCTCTCCGTGGTCAGCAGTTATTACAAACGGTTTTGGCAGTTTAGCATAATATTTAAATATTGCTGAAAGAGCATAATCTAAATTTTCAAGATAGTATTTATGCGCTTCTTTCTTTCCCACAGATTGATAAACTTGGCTCTCGATTCCTATCGGACCGAAATTTCTTCTCTCTCGCTTTAATTCCATAGAAAAGTTAAGCTTCTCCATTAGCGCTTTATAAACATTCCTACCCTCAGCGCCTTGCCAAGGAGTATGCGGTGGAATGAGATGCAAGAAAACTTTATCCTCTGATTTTAGTAATTCGACGCATTCCTTTAAGTTATCCATTGGGTCAATGGACTTCGTGTGAATCACTCGCTTCCATTTGTGTTCTTGCTTATGATAAAAAGGTGTGGGATTCGCAGTGAGCAATACAAAGTCCTCCACATTCGTTATATTCTTATAGAATGTGGGCGTGTTGTGTGAGCCAGAATACACTGGAAATAAAATGAAGTTTCTTGTATATTTTGGTAATTCGTTTTTTAATGCATCATATCTGCATGCATCTAATAAAATAATGAGATGCTTACTCACTCTAAATCACTCCCTCGATTTCAAGCTCGTGTTTTGCATCTAGCAACATCTGAATAATCTTAGCTCTGTCCTCCTTGGTTAATATAGGAATACGCAAGCGTAATAGATTATCCACTTCTGCAACATCTATCTCGCCATCCATGAACCAATCGAAGAGGTCATCAAAGAAAGCTCGCAGCTCACGCTCTCTTCTAGCCCAAATCAAATCCGCCTTTCTAAGAACTTCCTCCCGCTGCCTACGCCCTCTTACCGAATACATTATGCACAATAGATTTTAATTCATTTTTAAATAGCTGAAGAGCTAGCAGGCTGAGAGCATATACAGCAATCCCGTGAGAAGTGAATAAAGCTAATGCAGTAATAATCCCTAATAAAATTAAGCCGAGAGAGCTGTCTTCTATTTCTATTCCTTCAGCGTTCATGCTGCTTCACCCAAATCAATTTCATCAAACACATACGAAGAAATTAAATGTCTGTAGCTATCAAAGTATGGCTTGGAGAGCAGATAATAGGTAAAAACTCCGATTAGAGCTTCAATTGGATTTTCTCCTGTGTCCATGAATAAATTTTCAAAGTATATTAGGAGTGCATCCAACTCGCTATCTTCAGCTCTCTCGGTTAGTAGATATTTCGAAACCGTTGTAATCGCATGAAAGATTAGCCGTTCAGCTGATTTTACTTCCTCCTTATTATATTTGGAAATAATCTCTTCAGCAAGAGAGGCTGCGTCCTCATCAAGATTTTTAAGGGTTTGAGGGCAGAGAGCGGTAAGCTTATCTAGTGCGTTTGGAGTCAGATACAAAACTCCCATTATTTATTCTTCACCTCCTATTTTCATCAAAAATGTTAGTCGGCATGGTTTTTTTAGGCTCTCATCATGAAAACACTCATGTATATATACATTATATTCTTTGCTTGAATTTAAGAGAATTAGGATGTCCTCTAAAGTTTGTGAAATATTATCATCGGAAAGCGGTATTCTGATAAAATCTCTTGTTCCGGCTTCGACTTCACCTACTGTCTTCTCTATGATTTCCAAATATTTTCTCATTTCCTAGAAGATATTTTTATTGAAGTAGAATTATAAGACATTTCCGCTTCATTCGTTAAATATTTTTTTAGTTTATTTGCGACCTCACTGCAGCTTATATTTTTATCGGGATTAGCCTGAATAAACACGCCCCAAATATCGTGCTGTTCCTGTTTTTCTATTACTTTGATTTTCATTTCTCTCTAATAATTTAAGTATGTTCGTATAGCCATTTAATCTCCTCCTCGCTCAAAGCTCTGTTGTAGATGCGGACTTCGTCGATGAGGCTGTTGAGATAGTCTCCAATATATTTTCCAATTTTTAAGGGTGATGTCTCATAATTGATAGAAACTGTTCCTGTTGAACCACCTTTATATACACCATCTACATAGAATGCTGATGTTTTTGTTGTATCCTTATAAACGGCTACAATATAATGCCATTCTGTATCTGTAATTGCATTTGCATTAGAAGGTAAATTATTCCAATCACCAGAATCATTACCAACATAAATATTGAGTTTATTCCCCCATGCTGGAACAAACTCAAAATCAAAACCGGGGCAGCCTCCACGATGATTAACTATTTTTTGTCTTTCAGATAGTGATTTGAATTTTATCCATAACGCTATACTAAATTCAAAAGGTTTAAGAGAATCCGAATCAGGGACCTCACAATTACCCGACCAAATAGCTTTTCCGTTTCTCCGCACATAGATAATATGATACTTAGGGACTTCACAACAATACACCATACCGCTATAATCAACTGATTCATGTCTTGCTAAATACCAGCGAGTTTCATTTCTTTTCTCGCCTATAGTTGGACGAATGTTTGTCTTTTGAATTCCTACACAATAGATAGGTGACTTACGGTTAGTCCAGTAGGAAACATCAGCAGAAAAACCTGCCTTAAATGCTATCTCTTGTATATCATCAGCCAGTTTCTTTGATTTAGTATAATACTGATTTCTGTGTCCGTCTCCATATATTAGAGCATCGAGCAGAATTTTTAATTGGTCTGGAGCTAACTGTTTTATCCAAGAAGGAATAAACTTATCTTCAGCCTTTCCAAGCCGCCTGAGATAGCTTGCTAGTTGTTTGTTGTTAATGTAGAATTTACCATCTTTACAGGAAAACCTGAAAGGCAAGCGTTTCAGGCACTCTTCGATTTTTTCTTTTTTTTCTGGACTTTGAGCTATCACAACAGAATATTCTGATTTTTCCTCGTCATATTTGCAGCAGCAGCCTTCTGAGATGTAATAGCCGAAAAATTCCAACCAATCATTCATAGGAATTTTAATCACATCCCTTTCTTCGGCTCTATGTTGATTAATCTTGTAAATCACCGATGGTAGCTCGAAGAATTCTACCCTTTGTCCTCTCCATACGCAATCCTTTTTATACCTCACTTTCTTATTTAGTATCTCCTCTGCAGGTAATAGCTTATATTCGTTCCATATATTCTCTCCTTTATTTACCGAGACAAACATCCTATGATTCGGAGTAACAAGTAAATCTATGTGTCTTCCATTTACCTTTACCATCTTTCCTTCATAATAGTAAGAAATAAGTCGTCTGGGTCGCTGATACTCAAGCTCGTTCGTTTTCGGATTTAAAGTTGCAACGAAATCATTTGTTGTTAGCTCTCTAAAAGGTATCCATCCTCTTAAAGTCAGAACTTCTGTAGCTTCATCGTAGCAATAATCATCCACTCCGTCAAAGCTCAGAGCCTTGCCTGAACGTCCCTGCACGCATTGCGCTCCGTAAATAGTTCCATTATTTCCGTGTCCAGATAAATCTATTGCCTGACATTGATTAAAATCCATCCAAAGAACTAAACCCTCAAGAGTCTTCCAATACATTCGCCAAGGACCAGGAGGACGAATCATTAAATATCCTATGAACCCAGACTTGCCGCCATACACAAAATTTTGCCTTCGCTGGGGATAATCCAAAGGCATTATTCACAATCTTTCTTTCGCTCCTTCCATTCGGGATAATCTTCCTTAGAAAAATATTTCAGCTTCTCTGCTTTAATCGGATAGTATTCACCCTGATCGACATGACACCAAGGGCTCATCGGGCGAGGATCTCTCACGGCAAGCCACGCCCACCAAAGAGGCCTTGGCTTCTTAAATGCTTTTACAATAATTCTGCCATTTAGAAGTTTCTGATTGATTTTGGGTAAATCAGGAGAAGGATAATAGAAATACTCATGCAAATCCGGTCTTTGAATACCTGGTTGAGCGACCCCGATGGTTATAGTTACTAATACACCCCAACCACGCCATGTGGCGCCCACGTCCCCAGGCGCAAGCC
>Ga0190305_1000189_pt1 | contig 16197 bp, 18 predicted proteins | sample 48700723_MG_FD_161678 | JGI IMG/M metagenome (GOLD analysis project Ga0190305, IMG submission 161678) | Hydrothermal vent sediment bacterial communities from Southern Trench, Guaymas Basin, Mexico - 4870-07-2-3_MG | ecosystem: Environmental > Aquatic > Marine > Hydrothermal vents > Sediment ... | reverse complement strand
TTGAAGCTTTTTCCTCTGGATGCCCTGTGATAGCGAGAGATGTTGGGAGTGTCTCTGAGTTAGTTTCTGAGGAAAGTGGATTTCTTGTAAATAAAGATGAAGAATTTGTAGAAAAAATAATTTATTTAGCTCAGAATAAAGATCTTATCTCAAAAATGGGAAGAAATGGGAGAAAAATTGTGGAGAAGTGTTATTCATGGGAAAGAGTTGTGGAGATATTTGAAAGGGTGGTGAAGAAGTAAGGCTCACTCAAACTTCTCCTCTATAACTTTTATTATCTCATCTGCTGTTTTTTCTCCTATTCCCTTTATCTTCATCAGCTCCTCTTTTGGTGCTGTGAAAACATTTTTCACGCTCCCGAAATGTTTTAAAAGCCTTTCGGCAAGTGTGGCTGAAACGTGAGGCAGACCCTCTATTATATATCTCTGATTCTCTCTTATATCCATGATCTTTTTACTTCCTCTTATAGGGATCTCTCTTTTCCCTTTCTGTTGTTCTCTTTTTGCGATATCCAGTAAAATAAGCATTGTTTCATAGGAGTCTTTTGTGAATATAACATGAACATTGAAATCCAGGATTATAGATATTATCGCACTCAAAATTGAGTTTGGGGAGATATCATGCTGGGAATAAAGATCTTCTCCCTCTATGATGAGAATGGGTATTTCATAACTCTCAGAGATGCCTTTTATCTGCTGGAATATCTTCCTCTCCATCAGACTTCTCAGAAAATCCTCACTGCTTTTTCTTTCAACACACACTCTTTCAGAAAGGATGTAATCTCCCACTGGAAGGTCTTTCTGCTCTACAAGACATCGAGAAGATAGAAATTTTACCACAGGACTTTTTTCCCTGTGATCCACTATTATTTTAATGAAATCATCTATTTTCGTCTGTTTTTCTATATTCTCCTTTTTCTTAAGCTGATTTTTCATCTGCAAAAGAATTTTATGCATCTTTTTTTCCTTTGCCTTGGATACCCAGAAATAAGCCTCATCTCTTGTTTTTCCTGTAAACAACACGATCACTTTACCAGCGCTTCTCCTCCCTGTCCTCCCTCTTCTCTGTATCGTTCTTATCTCTGAGGGAACTGGCTCAAAAAAGATCACAAGATCAACACTCGGTATATCCAGGCCTTCCTCTGCTATCGAGGTTGCCACAAGAACATTATACTCCTGGTTTCTAAATTTATCCAGGATTTCTTTCTGTTTTTTCTGGCTTAATCCTTTATCCCGTATTTTGGAACTCTGACCAACAAATCTGATAGCTCTAACTCCCTCTATATTATTCAGGAGATTAACTATCTTCTGTGCAGAGTCTCTGTACTGAGAAAAGACAATTATATTTCTGCATTTTTTTATTTCTTTTTCTATTATCTCCTTTAATTTTTCGTATTTTGGATGCCTTACCTCGATTGTTCTTGCTAAGTTGAGAGCTTTTTTTATAAGTTCAGAGTTAATTATCTCCCTTGCCGATTTTGTCTTTTGATGTTTCAATCTCTCAAAGTAATCCAGAAATGGTATAATTCCCTGAGTTTCAAGTAATTCCAGAGCATGATGTATCTTTACAGCGGCAGACTGTGCCATTATACCTATAAAATATTTTTTTTCCATATTCCCATAACTCTTGTTCATTTCCTTTCTTATCTTTGTCCCAAGATTCAGGAGATCCTTTTTAGATATGCCGAGAGATGCAGATCTCAGAAAACCTATATTGTGGAGTATTTTCAGTTTATTCTCTAAGTATTTCTCTAAGTATTCCCTTATTTTTTTATACTCTTCAGGAAAACCCACTTCTATCCATTCTATATCAACATCCTGTATATATCTCTTTATATCTGGAGAAGATTCTGTCCTCACCTCTATATTTTCAATGAAAAGATTTTCCAGTACCTCCTTAATTTTTTCTTTCTCACTTCCAGGAGATGCCGTTAATCCTATTATTAAGGGGTTTTTTCCTTTCTCCATATACTTTTTTGCTATGAAGACATAAGCATAATCTCCCACAGCTCTGTGGGCTTCATCAAATATTATCATGGAAACATTCTCAAGATCAAGTCTTTGAGATATTATATCATTCTCGATAACCTGCGGAGTTGCAAATATAATCTTTTTATTTTTATAAAGCTCCTTTCTTTTTGATGGCGCCACAGTTCCTGTAAAAAACTCCATATCCTCTATATTCAGAACATCGCAAAATGTCTGAAAATGCTGCATCACAAGAGGCTTTGTTGGAGCTAAAAAGATCACCTCCCCTTCATACTTCTGAAGCCTATACACTGTCAAAAGAGCTGCTATTATTGTTTTTCCAAGTCCTGTGGGAAGAACTATAAGAGAGTTTTTCTCTCTGCAACTGTCAACGATTGCTTCCTGGTATAACCTCGCCATCACTTTATTTTTTTTAATAAGAGGGTGATCGATGAACTCCATACTCTGTATTCTCATCTGCTGTATAAAAATATGGTGTAGTGAGTCTTTCTAAAGATTTATAAATAAAAAAAATAAGGAGTTTTAATGAAGATTCTTGCCCTGATCCCTGCATATAATGAAGAAGAAAGAATAGGAGATGTTGTAAAAAAGACATCAAAGTACTGTGATGTTCTTGTGGTCGATGATGGATCCATGGATAACACAGGAAATATAGCAAAGGAAAATGGTGCTTTCGTGATAAAACATGAAAAAAATAAAGGAAAGGGAGATGCTTTAATCACAGGATTCAACTATGCCATTGAAAATAATTACGATGTTATAATAACTCTCGATGCCGATGGGCAACACGATCCTTCTGAGATCCCGAAGTTTCTTGAGAATATAGATAAATACGACATTATTATAGGTGCAAGGGATTTCAGAGAGATGCCATTTCTGAGAAGACTCTCAAATACCATAACGACATTTTTACTATCTTTAAGAACGCATCAGAAGATAGAAGACAGTCAGTCCGGATACAGACTGATAAAAACTCATGTTCTCAAGGGATTGAATTTTAAAACTAAGAGATTTATTCTGGAATCTGAGTTGCTTGTAAGAGCAAAGTGTAGAATAGGAAATATCAGAGTAAAGACAATTTACAGAGGAGAAAAAAGCCATATAAACAATTTAAAGGACACGATAAGATTTATAAAATTCCTGATACAGAGTTTATTATGGTAAAAATGATCGACAGTGAGAAGATAGCAAAACTTCTTTTATCGGGAGCGAGGATGACAGATAAACACTGTGAAAAATGTTCATATCCATTATTTGAAAAGGATGGAAGAATATTCTGTATAAACTGTGACACTGAAACAAAAGAAGACATAATAAAAGAAAAAATAGAGTTTCTCTATAAAAAACTAAAAAACACAGAAAATATAGAAGAGATAGAAAAAATAGCAAGAGCCATAGAGACTCTTAAAAAAATAAGAAAATTATAGTTTTTCCACTATTCCATTATCCGCATCCACCCTGAGTTTATCTCCTGTCTTTATATTTTCAATATCTATCTTATCAACACAGGGGATACCTGCAAGAATCACCCCTGTAGCAACTATTGTCTCTGTTTCCTTGTTTATTATGGCCTTTGGTGCAACTCCATTCATTTTCAGTCCGTATATAACATAAGACCCAACAGTAGAGCCTTTTCCATATGGGAATACAAGTATTTTATCCTTCACACATTTCCCCTCAAGTTCATGGCCTTTTTCTATAACAATCCCTGTCTTTGCATCTATGCCTCCATAAAATCCTATTGGCTCACTCGAGACAATGGCTTCTCCCTCCACCTTTCCAGGACTTATCATTCTACCTTTCATCTGTAACACCCTTTATCAGCTCATCTATGCTGTTGAAAACTACATTCTGCTTACAGAATCCCGGTAAATAATTAGCAGCTTTTCCAGAGTTTACACCTGTCGTTTTGAACCCCATCCTCTCTATGGGAGATACCACCATGCATGTATCAGATACTATCTTTCCTCCAGCTTTTTCGATTATATCCCTGTATCCCATAAGAGTTGCTGTTTCCTTCATTGCTTTTGAGGTACATATCCATAGAGGCTTCACGAGCTTCTTACCTTTGAGCTTCTCTGCAACCTCTGCGATCTCACGAAGAGATGCATGAGGACATCCGAGAATTACAATATCCACATCTTCTCCCGTATTTAATTTTTCGTATGTTTCTCTGATCTCTTTATCTGTAACATCTATGCTTTCCAGCCCTTTTGTCTCCATAAATCCCGCTTCAGGTGTCAGATTCTCCACATGGTAAAGCGCTACTGCTCCTGAAGCTGCCATTGCTGCACCCAGAGCTTTTAAATTATCTGTATTTGCATTTTTTATCCCTTTAAAGTATGGAATCTTATTTTTAACAAGTTTTCCTATGTAATATCCCAATGCTCCAAAATCTGAGTTGGATCTGAGATCCGCATCAACATTTATTACTATGTTGGGTTTTCTGTTCTCATCCAAATGCAATCCATAGTTGGGTGTAACACCACATAATGCAGCCGCCAATGCTGACGGTCCTCCCTCTCTGTTAGTTCTTGCACCTATCACAGAGTTTGAGAAAGAGACAGCTGAGGACTCAGACCATGCTATGTGTTCTCCGAATCTCGGCAGATTTCCAGCAAGGTATGGCGTGCATGTTGCTGTCACAACTATTCCCATCTTTTTAAACGCGTTCATAATTCTTATCTGATTCTCTGCAAAATCTGCCGGGAATCCCAGTTCTCTCCAATTTTCCATATCCATCCCTGCGGGATTTAAAAATGTTAAAACTTTGACCTTAGCACCCTTCTCCGCAAAATCCTCAAGAAAATCCCTTCCAGGATCCCCTATGGATTTATAGGAGACTCCAGCTACCTGAACTGACCCCACAGGTATCATCCTGTCCGCACCGTAAATATCCCCAAGCCTTACAAGCAGTCGAAAAACTTTTTCATACACCTCTCCTTTCTCACCATTCAGGATGGCTTCCTCTTCTTTTGTCAGATACATGATATCATGCTCCTACAGTTATCTACAATCCTATTTATCTCCTCCTTTTTAGCATTATCTATATGAACTCCACCCAGAACAACAACTCTTTTATATTTTTCACATGCCCTCTCAGCTATTTGTTTTAAAACAATATGGTCATAATGACCCTCAAATTTTATTACTTTCATCTTTCCCTCTTCACAGATCACTACTCCACCTATATGTGGTTTTTCTCCTCCTCCGAGAATATATATCCTATCATCTCCTATCTTTTTCTCTTCAAGCCACACTCTGTACTTTCCTTCACCTGATGTAATCATTTAGGTCTACCTTCGTATACTTTACCTTCACATACTTGCTCGGATCGACATTTGAGGGTATCGTTGCATCTATACCTACTTTTGTTGTCCTCGTCTTTTTACCTTGTTCATGTTTCCCCGATGGATCCAGTGAACTCCCGGGCTGATCCGGATATATATAGAGATCTCTATCTCCCTGGAACCTCGTTGCTATAGCCCATTCTAAGGCATTAGGATCGTATATGTCAACGTCCTCGTCTACTATCATAACATGCTTCATGCTGCCATGTCCTCTGAATGCAGCTTCTATCACATTTTTGATATCTGTATCCTCTTTTTTCTTTATCTGAACAACTCCATGTAACCATGATCCTCCTCCGATAGTTATGAGAACATTCCTGCACTCTGCAACTTTGCTCACCTCATTGTATATTGTGGGCTCCTTTGGCATTCCCATCAGTATCTTATGCTCCATTCTTCCAGGAATCAGAGCCTGGTACATGGCATTTTTCCTGTGTGTTATACAGTCCACAACAAAAACAGGCTCCTTTCTCTCAAAATCTCTTGTCTCTGTGAGATCAACGAAAGGTCCTTCACGATCCAGCTCTCTTGTTATCCTACCCTCAATAACAAACTCAGAGTTCGCTGGAACTTCCAGATCTTTTGTTATACATTTTGTTAATGGTGTCTCATCGAGGGCATTTGCAATGGATAACTCATCAACACCAGAAGGTGGTCCTAAGGATGCTGCCACCATCACAGGAACAGAGTTTCCTATGCACACTGCCATCTCAAGATCCCCCTCTATCTTGTCGTATGTTGTTCTGGTCTGCCTTTTTTTTATCAGTCTTGCAGTGAATTTATTCTTTCCTATCTGCATCAATCTGTGGAAACACATGTTTCTTCCTGTATCAGGATCCTTTATTATGGCAACAGATGCTGTGGCATATCTTCCCCCATCTCCTGGAAGATGCTTCAGTATCGGAAGTTTATCGAGATCAGGATCCTTCACAACTACTTCCTGACATGGCGCATTTTTTACCATTTCAGGATCTTTTGGGTTTCTGAGGGCATCAACTAATTTAAAAAGAAGATTATCCTTTGTTGTATTCAGTCCCTCTGCTATTATATCCCTGCTCGATGTGATACCACCGAAAACAGGGAAATCATACCCTTTAACATTTTCAAATATCACAGGCTTTTCATCGAGGGAGTACATTATGTTCGCTATCTCATACTCTGTGGAAACCTCTTTCTTTACTCTCAGGAGCTTTCCTTCATTCTCTAATTTGTTTAAAAACTCTCTTAAATCCACATCATCACCCTACAACAGTCCTCAAAGCCTGAAATCCTTCTTTTTCCATCGCAGATGCAACTTTCTCCTGAAGCTCTTTTCCTGGCGTCAGAGCCACCATGCATCCTCCTACTCCTCCTCCTGTGAGCTTTGCACCGAGTGCTCCATTATCCCTTGCAAGTTCCACAAGAAAATTCAGTTCCTTTCCATCAACCTCTATAGCCTGAAGCTGTTTATGATTTTCATTCATAAGCTCTCCTACACGTTTGAGATCGTATTTCAGAAGTGCTTCTCTTGCCTCATAGACAAGCTCTTCAGCTTCTTTAAATATTTTATTGTATTTTTCAGGATATTTCTCCTTTCTCTCCCTAACTCCTGCAACTACCTCTTTGGTATTTGCAACAACACCTGTATTTCCCATCACTATCTCAACTGGCTTCTTAATCTGGAGCCTTTCTATTATATTCTTCTCTCCTCTCTTAAACCATATTAATCCTCCAAAGGTAGCGGCTGTGTTATCTATCCCTGAAGGAGTGCCTGCAAAAGCCTTCTCCCCCTCGTATGCGGCATTATTAACCTCCTCATCGGATAGACCAAGTTTGAACTCATCGTTTAAGGCTCTCACAATTGCAACGAGATTTGCTGCACTTGCACCTATGCCAGAAAATGTGGGGAGGTTTCCTCCAAGTGTTATTCTGATCGGATTTTTCTCGACATCAAATCCGAGATAATCCATCACCCTTCTCAGAGCTTCTTTCTGATGTTCCATCTTCTCTTTGCTGTATCCCTTTGTTCCCTTTCTGTTATCTATTAACTCAATCCCCTTTCCACTGTGTCTCACAACCTCTGCATCCGTTGTCAATCCTATAGCAGACGCAATCGCCGGAACTCCATGTACCACAAAATGTTCATTAAAAAGAATTACTTTTCCGTATCCTTTTCCAAATCCCATATAATGCCTCCTTCAAGTTTCATGAATATTATACTGTACTCTTCTTTATTAAATTTATCTCAAAACAACAGATCCGTATCCAACAACTGTCGATATATCATGGGAAACTTCATAGGACGTGGAGTAATGAAGGATCTCTCCTTTTTTCACATAATCTTTCAGTGCAAATATCATTGTGGAAACGCATCCATAACCGCACATCGTGTATCCCGTTTTGACAATATCATATATTCTCTCAGGATCTAAATCCACTATCGCATTCAGAACTTCCATATCCATTTTCTTCATATTTTCAAGAATATTCTCTCTAAAGGGCATATATCCATAGGTATACCCATAATGCATCAGATCACTGCTTGCGATTATCCCGATGCTCCTGTTTTTTATAACTTTTTTTATACTCTCTCCTAACTCTCCTGCCGTCTCAATATCCTGCATTGCCATACATATAGGAACAAACTTAATATTCATGGAAAGATACTGAAGAAACGGAAGCTGAACCTCTATGGAGTGCTCGTAGAGATGTGAGGTCTCATCAAAATCAAGGATATCACATTCTTTTAGGATATCTTCAGCAAGCTGAGAATCTATCTTCACATTTCCAAGAGGTGTCTCCCATTCCCCATCTCTCATAATAGCTAAAGGAGATCCCATCCCTGTATGGTTTGGACCTATTATGATGAATGTTTCGGGGAAGTTCTCAGCCAATGCTCTATAACTGTAACTTTTTGTTTTTCCTGAGAAAATATATCCGGCGTGAGGGCATAGAACTCCTATTTTTCCATCATATCTTTTTATTTCTGGCTTTTTTTCAAAAAATTTTTCTATCTCATTTTTTAAAATATCAGGATTGTGGGGATAAAAGCTTCCAGCAACTCTGCTCCTTCTGATCATAATACCACTTTGTTTTAAGAGTTTATAAATTTATTTTGATTATAAGAGAATTCGAAAATTTTAAATATCTGTCTTTCCATAAGGATAACGGAGGGCTACATGAAGTTCCCACTCTGTGTGATGCGACTATCATGGTAGCCCTCCACCCCATAAAATTTTAATAACATGGAATAAACTCTTAACATGATCTTTGAAATTCTTCTCATCTCTACGGGAGCCATAATCCTCAGAGATGTTTATTATTTTCTTCTCTATTTAATCTCATTGAGAATAAAATTTCCAGAAAAAGAATATAAAGGAGATTATACTATAATAATCCCAAATTACAACAAAAAAGAGTTGGATCTATGTTTAAAAAATATATATCCTGAGAATATAATTGTGGTGGACGATGGAAGTGATGACAAAGAAATTTTAAAGAAATGGGAAGATAAAGTAAAGATATATTATCTAAACCACAGAGGAAAATATCATGCCCTGAACTATGGAATAGAACATTCTTCTGGAGATATAGTAATTCTGGACTCAGACACCCTTGTAAACAGAGAATCAATTAAAAAATTATTATCAAATTTAGGAAATTTTGATGCTGTAAGTGGAAATATCCAGATATATAAGAAAAATAATTTTATATCAAGAATACAGGCGATTGAACATATCAGGATAGCGATGTTCAGGAGAATAGCTATGTTTAAAGGAAAAATAGATTTTATCCCGGGAGTTTTTGCTGCATTTAAAAGAAAGGTATTTGAGGAAGAGAAATTTTGTAAGTCAAAAGTCGAGGATTATGCCTTTTCCGAAAAAATCAGGGATAAATTCAGGATAACTTATGATCCAGAGGCTATAGCCTATACAATAATGCCAGAAAATTTAAAATCTCTGTACAGACAGAGAAAATACTGGGCACTTGGGAATATAGAAGAATTATATAAAAAAAATAATTTAAAAAAACTATTTGCATATTATTATCTGGCAGTTCTTGATATAATCATTCTCATACTCTCCTTTTTATCAGGAAACTTTATACCTCTTGCGTTGTTTTTTGCATTTGAATCATTGACAATGATCACTGCAAACAGAAAAGAGAAAGGGAACTGCAACTTTGAATCTCTAATATTCCCATTTTTTATGTATTTCCTGGCATTCTTTTATCTCATTGTTTATATCTCGGCATTTATTGAGTTTCTGAAAGCAGAAAAATGAACTCTACCTCATGAAAAGCCAGTCTTTGCTTTTATATTTCTTCCTTAGTTCAGGAAGTAACTCCTTTTCATACTCATTTATCTCTCCCCTTTCGAGATCGAAAAGCGAGGAAAACCCAGATTCGAGAGCTTTTGTTACCTCTTTATCATCTATCTCAGTTCCCAATAACTTTTCAAGAGTTACAACTCTTTCTTCTGCTTTTTTTAACATTTTATCTCTTAATTTTTCATCAGATATCTTCAGAACAGAAAAAAGAGTTTTCAGATCTGTGGAGTACATAAATGTACCGTGCTGGAGTATCACTCCTTTCTTCCGTGTCTGTGCAGATCCAGAGATTTTTTTCCCCTCTGCAAGAACATCATTGATGGGAGAGAAACTTCCTTTTACTCCAAAATACTCAAGAGTCTTTACCAGACAGGAACAGATCACTCTGTAACTTTCCTCTATGCTGTATCTGAAATCCTCCTCTCTTAATATCACGGAGTACGTGATCTCTCCTGTATAATCATGAAAAACAGCTCCTCCCCCTGTTATTCTCCTCACACATTCAACTCTGTATTCCTCACATCTTTTCAGGTCGATCTCCTGCTCAGCGGATTGAAAATATCCTATGGAGACACAGGAGGGTTTAAACTTATACAGTCTGAAAGTATTCTCTCCTTTTCCATCTATCAATGCACGCATTATGGTCTCATCCAATGCCATCTGATATGCTCCATCTCCCTCTATGAGAGGAATGTACCTTAGTTTCATATAATGAAATCTTCGGAGTATACTTTTAAGCCTTTGGATGTAATCTCCATCGTTTTTGTCTTTGTGGAATGGGCAACTCCCCGCATTTTTCTTATCTCTATTCCCCTGACCCTTGCTGCTCCTTTCTTTTTGTAGTATAGGGAGATTATTCCCTGGAATATATATCCACCCACGCCATAATCCGAGTTCTCTTCTTCTGTTTCTGTTAATTCGGATATGACTAAGGAAGTACATTCCAACTCTCTAAGAAGTGTGGAAAGCTTCAGGATCTTTTTTCTTCTTTCTTTCTCTTTTAATCCAGACGTAAGCACGGAAATGGAATCTATCACCAATCTCTTCGCTTCTATATCTGAAACTGCTCTCTGGATAGTATTTATAAGGCTGTCCACATCTACATCTGCTTCTTCTATCTTCAAAGGCACTGGCGGAGTTATGATTCTCAGTTTATTTTCCCTTTCGAGTTTTTTCAGATCCCAGCCAAAATTCAGATAATCCTCATAAAGGTCTTCAGGATCCTCCTCCAGACTTATAAGAATACCATTTTCAGAGTTTTGTGCACCATATACCAGGAACTCAATACCAAGTGTGCTTTTTCCTGTCCCTGTAGCACCAGTAACAAGAATTGTTCTCCCCACTGGAATTCCGCCACCCAACATCTCGTCCAGTCCAGGAACTCCTGTTTTTATGAGATTCATTTATTTTACCTCCTCCAGCAGACTCAAACTCAGATCAAAATCCTTTATCAATCCAGATACAAGCTTTTTATCCACAATAATCCTTGCTTTCAATTCACTGAAAGTAAAAACACCAGGAGAAGCAACAAAGAATGTATAAACTACTTCATTGTCATCTTTAATGATAATATCTGCTCCTTCATATCCCGGATAGTTAAAAATAGATATATCATCAAATGAGTACGCATTGGGGCACCTTATTATCACCTTTGCTTTTGTGTTTCTAAGCTCATCTCTGTAATTCCCTATGAAGGAGTCAAGATCTGAGATCGTGCATCTCAGATCTTTTGAATTTGAGATCAGAGTTTTTATATATGATGATACGTTTATAGTTCCTACCACTGTCCATGTACCCATCTCTGCTATCTCCTCCTCGACATTATTTTTGAAGACAGGCTCCAGCTCTTCAACTAGCTTCTTTTTCAATCTCTGTCTTTTGTCATTTTCAATCTCCTGTTCCTTTTTTATCTGCATCATTCTTTTTTCTAAAGCTTTTTCTGGTGATAAAGCCATGTGCATTCTTGGTTTCCCGGATATTGATATTATAAAACCGTATCTCTCCAGGTCCTGAAGAACCTGGTATATCTTTGTATACGGGATCCTTGTAACATCACTTATTATCCTTGCAGAGATCTTACCCCTTTCAAGAAGTGCTAAATAGGCCTTGGCTTCGTACTCCCCCAAACCAAACTCCTTTAATATATTTATAATTTCTTTTGGTTCCATGGAACTTACTCCTTTTTGTATGATCTCTCTATTAACTTCTTGGGGAATAGAATATATAAACTTTATGTAGTTTGTATACGGCAATAAAAACTCAAACAGTTATAAGTGTCTCTTCCTCTCTTTTTTCTTCTTTCTTTTCTTCAGTCTTTTTTATCTCCTCCCAGTAGCTCTCATTGTAGACACATCCGGGATCTGGAGCCTTTATATCATTGAAATATGCATATGCTCGGGCTCTGCATCCTCCACAAATGTATCTGTAAGGGCAGTCATGACATTCTCCTTCCAAGTCATCTCTTTCTCTTAATTTTTTCATGACCTCCGAGTTTTCCCATACATTCAGAAATCCGTTTTTTATATTCCCCGCTTTTATAGGCATGAAAACACAGGGCTGTATATCTCCATTGTACTCTATGGAGCAGTAAATCCTTCCTGCCCCACAGCCACCAATAAAATCAGCTAAAGCCACAGCCTTTCCCTTTAAGGATACACCAGCAAAATGTGTGGGGGCAACATCTTCTCCCTCTCCACTTTCCACTCTTTCCAGAGATATCCTTGCGAACTGTGGTGCGGTGGAGAAAACCTGAAGACCATTATCCTCCTCAAGTTTATCGTAGAGAAAATTCAGTAATCTTTCTCTCTGTTCGGGTGTTATATCCTGATCGAGTATTTCTCTTCCCCTCCTCGTTGGTATGAAGTTAAAGTGAATGAACCTATCAACTTTAAGCTTTATTGCAAGATCCACCATTTTGGGGATATCCTCATAGTTATATTTTGTAGCTGTAGTTGCAATACATGTTGTTATTCCTGCCTCAACACAGTTCTTTATACCCTGAACAGTTTTTCCCCATGCTCCCTTTACTCCTCTGAACTCATCGTGTACTTCTGGGTCTGTGCTGTCGAGACTTATCTCTATATACCTTACTCCTATCCTTCTTAATTTTTTAGCCACTTCCTTTGTTATAAGTGTACCATTTGAAGCCACAGATACATACATACCCCTTTCATGTGCATATTTTGCTATTTCAAAGAAATCTTTTGAGATGAGAGGTTCTCCTCCAGAAAATGCTACCGCCACCACACCTGCATCTGCTAACTGGTCTATCACATTGTATTTTTCTTCTTTTGTAAGTTCATCTGGAGCAAATTTCCCTGCTGAACTATAACAGTGCTTGCATCTGAGGTTACACATGGAGGTAAAGTCCCATACAACCAAAAATGGTGCATATAACTTCTGTGGTCTTGTAACTCCATATTTCGCTATTCCTTTAAGAACATTGGCCAGACCCTTTCTTGTTGTTATATCCTTAAAATATTCCAGAAAAGCGGTATCATTCCTGCCAAATGCTTTTGCACCATACTTTATAGCAGTACCAACTAAAAAAGAATTCATTCTGCACCCTATACCTGCATTTTCTTTGAGACCAACTAAATACTCTAAACTCTCCTCCAATCTATTCTTTTTTGAAAGATACCTCAAAATACCCCTTGTAATAGGATTATTGAGAGTTTTATTTAGTGACAATATTATATCTGTTTCCTTGGACATATTGGAGATAAGGATGTTATATTTTTACATTTTTTCCTTCTTATGACAAGCTATTTAAATACATAATCTGAATGCTTTCCATGGAAAAGATGAGTATAGAGATGTATATCTCACAGAAAGAGTGGGGGTGCTTCAAAAAGATCGCTGAGATGTGTAGCTGTATAGAAGTTCTTAATTATTTTACAAGTGACGGAGAGACCTTTATAGAAATAGCCCGTTTCTATTCTGAATCACCAGGAAAAGTGATAGAAGAACTTGAATCCAACAAAAAAATAATAGAATTCAAAGTTCTGGAAATAAATGGGGATACAGTCACAGTGTATATAAAATATAACTCAAAGAGTTTTTCATTTGCATGTCTTTTCAGACTTATTGACTTCAAAAAATATGAACTCTTTATAGAGGATCCCATCGAATTTTTTGAAAACAGAACAATAATAAAAATAGTTGGTAAAAAGAAGAACCTGGCAAAATTTAAAAAATTTATTGATAAATCATTTAAAACAAGAATCCTTGAAGTGGAAAGGTATATACCACATAAAATCTCTATTTTGGAGGTACTTAGTCCAAAACAGAGAGAAACTCTTCTTAAAGCCTACAGGATGGGTTATTATGATATACCAAGAAAAACAACATTGAAAGAGATAGGAAAGACTATGAACATTTCAGACTCTGCAGTTAGAGAACATCTCAGAAAAAGTGAGAATAAGATAATGAAGATGCTCTTCGGTAAGGACTGAAGGGACAGATTTTTATATAAAAAGGATCATGTATATTAGGGATTGCAATGAAAAATGAAATTATAGAGAAACTTATAAGTGTGGGCCTTACTGAGGAAGAAATAAAAAAGAAAATAGAAGAGAAAAAGAAGGAAGTAGGAGGACTTTTAACAGAAGAAGGAATTTTATCTATAATAGCCAATGAATATGGAATAAAACTGGAAAACGAGACTGAAGAACTGAAAGTAAAAGATATTGTAGAAGGATTGAAGGACGTGAATATCACAGTCAAAGTTCTGGCTGTTTATCCTGTAAAGGAACTCGATGAAGGTAAAAGAGTGGCGAATATTCTCATAGGCGACGAAACGGGGAGAATGAGACTGACTCTCTGGAATGAACAGTGCGATTATCTCTCTGAGATCAGAAAGGGGGATATAATTGATATAGTTGGAGCTGTCTCCAGGAGGGGAATAAAGGAAACTGAGCTCTCCTTAGGGTATAAGGGAAAGATAGTTGTTAACCCGGAGGGCAAAAAAATCACAGTTGAGAGAAAAGAACCCTCCAGAAAAAGTATTGCGGAATTAAAAAAAGGGGACAGATACACTGAGATAAGAGGTACGATAGTAAAGCTATACAGGCTGAGGATATATGAAGGATGTCCTGAATGTTTCAGAAGAGTTGAGTTTAAAGATGGAAAAAAGTACTGCAGTTTCTGTAATAAGTTTGTAGAGAGCATATACATTCCCATATGCGAGATAGGAGTGGATGACTCCACAGGATATATAAAATGCATACTCTTTGGGAAGACTGCTGAGGAACTTCTGGAAAAGGAAGGAGAAGAACTTTATCTATCACTGAAAGAAGCTTCAAAGAAAACATATTCTATAAAAAAAGCTGAAGAGGAGTTTATTTTTGAGAATTTTTATTATCTTCTTGGAAAGGAGATTCTATTAACTGGAAAAGTTGAAGACAATGAGTTTCTGGGACTGGAGTTCAGAGCTTATGGAATGAAAGAATTTGATGAGCTTGAGGAAGCATATAGAATTCTGGAGGTTATGGAATGAGATTCCACAGTGTTGAAAAGGACATTGTTGAGATAAATGAGAATGACAAAAGAGTGAGCATAGTGGGAACAGTGGTGAGAAAAAATACAAAAAAATATTCAATGATCATAGATGATGGGACTGGAGAGATAGAAGTTTATTCAGATGCCCTTTTCAATATCGGAGATCTCATCAGAGTTATAGGAAGAGTCTTCAAGGATGAGAATATGAGTTTATGTATCAACGCGGAGGTACTTCAGGATTTCTCTGGGTTTGATGTTGCACTGTATCAGAAAGTAAGATTGATGGAGGGAAAATCATGAAAAAGAGGCTGCCTTCGACAAGAACAGATCTCAGGGAGATAGTCAATGGGTACTATGTAAAAGGTGAGGAAGATTTTGCTCCCAATTATCTGATAACAGAAAATTATAAAAAGATATACCGTGCAAAGATAGTTGCTACCGTTTTCAATGATCCCTTTATCTCTGAAGATGAGAGTTATGGCAGGGTTTTACTGGATGATGCCAAGGAAACTATCTGGGCTTACTTTTTCAGGGAAAATACAGTTCTTCTCAGGAATATCTCTAAAGGGGATATGGTACAGGTTGTGGGAAAGATATACGAGTGGAGAAACGAAAAACAGTTAAATGTGGAGGCAATATGTAAAGTTTCTCCAAACTTCTGGAGTTTGCACAGACTTGAAGTAATAAGGAATAATAAAATTCAGGAGGAGCAGGTGACAAAGGCTGAAAAGATAAAATCAGAAGAAAAAAATCTTAAAAAGGCAAAAGAAAAGGCAGAATCAATGGGAATAAATCCTGAGATAATAGAGGCAATGTATGAGATGGAGTACACAAAGGAAAAAGAGATTGACACAGCACTGATAAAGGATAAAGTTTTATCTGCCATTGAGAGACTTGATGAGGGGGAAGGAGTACCCCTCGATGACCTAATCTCAGAGATAGATGAGTTTTCGCCTGAGGAGATAGAATCGGTGATCAGAGACCTTCTTTCTCAGGGAGAAATCTTTGAGCCAAAAATAAATAGATATACAAAAGTTTAGTAAAGATGACAGG
>Ga0190305_1000188_pt1 | contig 16224 bp, 14 predicted proteins | sample 48700723_MG_FD_161678 | JGI IMG/M metagenome (GOLD analysis project Ga0190305, IMG submission 161678) | Hydrothermal vent sediment bacterial communities from Southern Trench, Guaymas Basin, Mexico - 4870-07-2-3_MG | ecosystem: Environmental > Aquatic > Marine > Hydrothermal vents > Sediment ... | reverse complement strand
AAAGAGTGGTTGCGCTTTGTCCCAACTGAATATAACCCAATCCTACATCTTTTAAGGTCTTTAGTTTTTCCTCAATAACCGGGGTATCCTTAAAAAATTCATATGCCTCGCTTACCGTCATCTTTAACACATCAGCAATGTTTTTCCCCTTATATTTTACCTCCAGGGTTTCTCTGTTAAATCTTTTTCCATGACAAACCTCGCACTCCACAAAAACCGCCGGTAAAAAGTGCATCTCTACCAACTTATACCCCGCTCCCCCGCATGCCTCGCATCTTCCTCCCTCAACATTGAAGGAAAACCTTGAAGGTGAATATCCTCTTTCTCTGGCTCCCTCGGAAAGAGCAAAAAGTTCTCTTATCGGAGTGAAAACACCTGTGTAGGTGGCTGGGTTTGACCGCGGGGTTCTGCCAATCGGGCTTTGGGTTATTTCCACAATATCTCTTAAATACTCCTCTCCCTTTATTTCTTTTACTCCCTCCAAGGGAAGGGTTGAATGAATTAAAGCCCTCGGCAGATTTTTAGAAATTATCTCAAAGAGGGTTGACTTCCCGCTTCCTGAAACCCCGGTTATGCAAACCAATTTTCTCAAGGGAATTTCCACCCTGATGTTTTTCAGGTTGTGCAAATTACAGCCAACAAGGACCAATTTTTCTGTTTTATAACTCCTTCTTTTGGGTATTTCTATTTTTTCTTCTCCTTTCAAATATTTTAGGGTCAAAGACCTTGGAAATTTTTTCGTTCCTTTCTTCAGCAGTTCTTTTGTTGGTCCTGAAGCAACAACCTCTCCTCCTTTCTCCCCTGCTCCCGGACCTAAATCAATCAAAAAATCGCTGTTTTTTATAGTGTTTCGGTCGTGTTCTACCACAATTATTGTATTTCCCAACCTCTTTAGGTCCTTTAAAATCTCAATTAGTTTGGCGGTGTCTCTTTCGTGCAAGCCAATTGTCGGCTCATCCAAAACATAAATACTGCCGGAAAGTTTGGCGCCGATTTGGGATGCCAATCTTATCCTCTGGGCTTCCCCGCCTGATAGCGTCCCCGCCTCTCTGTTTAGCGTTAGATAGTCCAAACTGACCTTTTTCAAAAACTCCAACCGGGAAATAATTTCCAAAATTAAACCTGAAGAGATTTTCTCTTCATAAGGAGTAAGTTTGCTGATAAGTTCATTGAAGAAACTCAGGGCTTGGTTTACATCCAAACTTGTTACCTCGTAAATGTTTTTACCCAGGATTTTTACCGCCAAAACCTCCTTTTTCAATCTTTTTCCCAAACAAACCGGACAAACCTCTTCTGAGCCGTAAAATTCTTTGCCCAAGCCCTTGCAGGCAGGGCAGGCGCCGTAGGGAGAATTAAAAGAAAAAAAGCGGGGTTCAATTTCTGGAAAAGAAAAGCCGTCATAGGGACAGGTTCTTGAAGAAGACAGAATGCTTTCCTCCAGTTTTTTGTTGTTTTTGTAATATAAAACAGTAACCAAACCGCGAGAGAGTTCCAAAGCCAATTCTATATCTTCAAAGAGCCGGTTTTTCTTCAATTCCTTTAATTCAATTTCATCAATCAATGCCTCAATGGTATGATTCCTGTATCTTGAAAGAGAAATTCTCTCATGCAGAGAAACAAACTCTTTGTCTATTCTGGCTCTCTCAAAACCCTTGTTCAAAAGGTCATATAAAAGTTGATAATATTCTCCTTTTCTGCCCAAAACCACCGGAGACAAAACAATAATCTTATTGCTTTTTATTTTTTTTCTCTTTTCCAGAATAATATCCAATATCTGGTCCTTTGACAGTTTTCTGATTTCTCTTTGACAAATCGGGCAAAACAACCTGCCGATTTTAGCAAACAAAACCCTTAAATAATCATAAATTTCGGTGAGCGTGGCAACTGTTGACCGGGGATTGGAAGACAGTGCCTTTTGGTTAATAGCGATTGCCGGGCTTAAACCGGAAATATCCTCAACCGGCGGCTTTTTCATCTCTCCCAAAAACTGCCTAGCATAGGGAGAAAGCGACTCAATATATCGTCTTTGACCTTCAGCAAAGATAGTATCAAAAGCCAGAGAGGATTTTCCGCTCCCTGAAAGACCTGTAACAACTACCAATTTCTCCTTGGGAATATCCAAGGATATATTCTTCAAATTATGACAAGACGCCTTTTTAATTGAAATTACTTCTTTCATAGAAAACTCAAAATAAAAATTCATGTCATTTTGCATTTTGAGATTTGAGATTTGAGATTTCATGCGTTTTACGCTTAAATTTATTCTTCTATCTCAATCAACTCCTCAATCTTCTTTCTAACTGTCTCTGGTTTTATGTGATGTTTTCTATTATACTCCAATTGAATTTTTCTCCTTCTTTCCACCTCCCTGACCGCCCTTTTTAGAGAACCGGTCATTTTATCAGCATAAAGAACAACCTTTCCCTTCACATTTCTTGAGGCTCTGCCCATTGTTTGGATAAACGAGGTCTCGCTTCTTAAAAAACCTTCCCTGTCTGCATCTAAAATCAAAACCAAAGAAACCTCCGGCAAATCCAGCCCTTCTCTTAACAGATTTACCCCTACCAAAACATCAAACTCTCCCTTTCTGAAGTTCTTTAAAATCTTCGCTCTCTCCAGTGTTTTCGTTTCTGAATGCATAAATTTTGCCTTTATTCCCTTAGAAACCAAAAACTCTGTTAATTCCTCGGTTGTCCGTTTGGTCAGGGTGGTTACTATTGCCCTCTCGCCGGCTTCAATTACCCTTTTCACCTCCTCCAGCAAATCATCAATTTGGGAATAATTCCTTTTTTTGTCATAAACAGGCTTTATCTCTATTTCCGGGTCTACCAAAAAAGTGGGCCTTATTATCTGTTCGGCAATCAAAGAAGAATTCTCTCTTTCAAACTCACCGGGTGTAGCCGAGGTAAAAATTATCCCATCGGTTCTTTCCAAAAACTCTTCAAACCTCAGGGGTCTGTTGTCTAAGGCAGAGGGCAGACGCCAGCCGTATTCAATCAAAACCTCCTTCCTCTTTTTGTCCGCTTTGTACATTCCGTAAATCTGGGGGACGGCAATATGGGACTCATCTATAATTGTCAAGAAGTCAGGCCTGCCGTTTTCATCTTTAGGAAAATAGGAAAGGAGGGTTTCCGGCGGCTCGCCGGGCAGTTTTCCCAAAAGGTGTCTGGAATAGTTTTCAATGCCGTGGCAATAGCCCAGGTTCTTTATCATTGTCAGGTCCTGCTTTGTTCTTCTTTCTATCCTTTCTGCCTCCAAAAATTTCTTCTTTTTCCTAAAAAAATCCACCCTTTCCCTTAATTCATCTTTTATATCTTTAATGGCTCTTTCTCTTTCTTTTTCAAAAACAATAAAGTGCTTGGCGGGAAAAATTACAATCTGATCCAGTTCTTCAATTCTTTTTCTTTTTGTTTTGTCAAAAATCTCTAAAGAGTTTACCTTTTGGTCTTTCAGGTCTATTCTGTAGATTATTTCTTCGGAAACGGGACAAACCTCAATAACATCACCCCTTACCCTAAATTTTCCCCTTTCCAGTTCTAAATTTGTTCTTTTGTACTGAATTCTTACCAGATGCTTTATCAAGTCGCCTCTGGTAATAGGTTTGTTTTTTTCTAAATAAATTGCCCTTTCAAAGTAATTCAAAGGCAGGCCCAGATTGTAGATGCAGGAGACAGAAGCCACAACAATAACATCTCTTCTGGTCAACAAGGCTGAGGTGGCTTGGTGTCTCAATTTTTCAATTTCCTTGTTTATCACCGCCTCTTTTGAAATATAGGTATCGCTTGATGGGATATAGGCCTCCGGCTGATAATAATCATAATAAGAAACAAAATAACAGACCTTATTTTCGGGGAAAAAATTCTTATACTCCCGATAGAGTTGGGCTGCTAAAATTTTATTTGGGGATATAACCAAAACCGGCTTATTTATCTGGGAAATGACATTTGCCATTGTAAAGGTCTTTCCCGAACCAGTCACGCCCAAAAGAGTGGTAAATCTATTACCCTTGAGAAAACTCTCTGTCAACTGCCTTATTGCTTTTTCTTGGTCTCCTTTAGGCCTAAATTTAGAAACCAACCTAAAAGCCATAAATTACAAGCAAACCAAAACTCCCCTCCCTTTTGGTTCCTAAGAGGGGCTATAGTAAACCTAAATTCTCAAATCTCAAATCCCAAATTCCAAATTCCAATTAATATTGGAATTTGGATATTGGATAGAAGTTATTATACATTTTATTGTAAGAAAGTGTCAATATTTCTATCACAAAGCAAATGTGCAAGGTCTTTCCTTGCACATTTATCCCTTAATTCCTAATTCTTGATTCTTGATTCTTGATTCTTAATTCCACAAATCTATTTATTTCCCTCAATTTCAACTTCCATTACTAAACTTTCAATTGGGATTGTACCAGCATTTCTAAATTCTAATTCTCCTTCTACTTCATTGCCAGGTAGCATATTTTCAGCCTGCCAGACAGCTTCTACTCCATCTTTATCATCTACCTTCAAATCTAAACTCCCTGCCTTAAAAACATTATTCTTTGATTTCTCCACATCAGCAAAATAAGAAATAGTAAATTTTATAGAGAAAATCATCGCTCCAATTATAACTGCTGATATTAAGGTTTTAAGAATTTTAGCGCTCATTGTTCTTCTTGAATGGCTTTGAATTTAAATCTAACATTTATACTCTTTTCCTGATATTCATTACCTGCTGTTTCTAAAAACTTAAATTTCATTTTCAACTTCTTTTTTTGAGTTGGGTAAATCATTCTTTTATTCTCTGGCAAATATTCTTCCAAGTCAATTGAAGATTCTTTCAATTCAGAAAGAAGTAAAGGTGCTACGCCATCTCCGACATCTTTGGTAACATCATCTAAAATATCTATCTCATCATAAACCATTTCAGTAATGGCTATCTGGGTTTCTAATTTCGGCTTTTCTAATACTCCTGCTCCACCATTTTCAAAGCCCAAAATGGTATAGTATTCTTTTCCTTCATAATTGGTTATGGTCAGGGTCATCTTATATGTTTTGCCATTTAAGGGACAGGTAGAAGTTACTGTTTCGTTCAATTTCAAATTAATTCTGCAAGGGCACGAAGGATTAACCTCTTCCATGCTCTTAGCCAGAGGGCAGACATAGACCACCGCTTCCTCCTCTGTTTGGGCGTTAGAAAAATGAGAAAGAGAAAAGGCAAGGCTGAGAACAAGGGTTGAAATTAGGAAGATAAGGATTGGGATTTTTGAAGGTTTTGACATAGTTTGTTTTAGATTTCACATTGCTCCTGTAGTAAGTCCGAGTATTACCCAACCAATAAAGATGGAAAAGATCAAATTGATTATGTTAAGAAGCATGGCGAAAATTGCCAGATTTTGTTTTGTGGACTCGTAAGCCTTGTTTGCTAAAAAAATAGCAATCGGTGAAAGAAAGAAAAAGAATGGAAAAGCGAAATATGCAAGAAAAGAAAAGAAAAGATCAAGAAAATACGGCAATTTTTCGACAAAATCATAGTGAGCGCTAGTTATCTTTTCAAAAATCGTATAGGGATGCGCTACCGGGGGTGCATATAAATACAAAAAATTGAAAAATAGAAAAATGACCCCTAATATCCCAATAATAAGAGATAAAAACAATTTTAGATTAAAAACTTCTTTTCTCATTTCTTTGGTATAAACAAAATCTTCGACCTTTCAACCTCTTTGGGCCAGTTTTCCATATAAAGAATTGATTTTCCTTCTTTAATATCTGAATCGGCGATTAATTCTGAAAGGTCAATATTGTCTTTGGCTTCTCCAAAATTAACAGTGATTATCCCTACAGGTGTGGAAGGAAGGTACAAGGTTTTTCCTTGTACATTTCTGACCGTACACATTTTTGAAAATTATGGTATGGTTTGTTTGATATTTAAACCTAACAATTTAAGCGCCTACTGACCAACCAGTAATCCAAAACCAAATAAATAACCAAATTATCAAAGCAATGGAAGAAAAAATAATTCCTAAAATGGCCTTGATTTTGCCAAGTTTTAATTTAAGACTGAGAATGCCTAAAGTTAAACCAATAAGGGAAGTAAATATAAAGATAGATAAATAAAGTGAACTTTGCCAGTCGTAGTAACTGAAAAGATGTAGATTTATTAATTGCTCCGGGGGAGTAAGTTCTAAATACCCCCATATTATTCCGCTTCCTCCGCTAATAATTGAAATCCAAGGGATAACTTTTATTGATAGTGTATGTTTTCTTTCTTTCATAAATTAATCTGAATGTTAATTTAAATGTAAGTGTATTCGCTCCCTATGTAACAAAATCTTTTCATTTCGGTATAAACAAAACCTTTTCTCTTTCAATTACCCCTGGCCACTTTGGCATATAAAGCAAAGATTTTTTCTTTTTTGAATCAACCTCAACTTTCATTTGAGTTAAATCAATATCTTCAGTTGCTCTTTCAAAGTGAACCTTAAATAGTCCAACTGGAGTAGATGGGGAATGCTTAAACTTTGCCAATATCCAATCTGCCATTGTTCTGCCAAATTCTGTTACTTTTTCATCTAATTCGGTAGAAATTAACTCTATTTTTCCTTTTGCTTCCCCTCCAATTTTAATTATTTTGGGGATTATCCCCTTTTTTATTTCTACCTTTCTGGTAATACTCTCATCCTTCCTTGTTTCTTTATCAATAGCAGTGAGTTTCACATTGTAGACCGCTGGCACTTGAATTGGTGAATAACAATGAATAGTTGCTATCTGAGGATAACCTATTGTTTCGCTTTTGTTGTCGCCAAATTGCCATATAAGGCTTTCGTAATCCCTTTGAGAAAAAAGATGGGCTCTGAAATAAACGCAGGGATAGATTTGATCTGGAAGAACTTTATACTCAAAAGAAATAGAAGGATTTAGGGCTGGAATTTCTAATTTAGTTTCTGAGAAATCAATGCCTTCTTTCCCCTTGACCTTTACAATTCTAATTATTCCTTTATTGCTCAAATCTTTTTCATTTCCGGCAACCATTAAGGCTTCGGTAGTGAAAACCGGAACTGTTGAAAGTGAAGGATATTGCCAATTGGCATCAAAGAATAAATCAACTGGTGAAAATTGACCAATTTTCTCCTTTCCGAATTTTTCAAAACCATGGATATGGCCTCCAAAATTGGCTAAAATTTGTTGACCTGGAAATAAATTTTCGTAATCTTCTAAGATTCTTTGGATCTTTTCTATTTCCTGCCCTGAAAAATTTCCCTCTTCGCGTGGGAATTTAAATAATCCATGTCCAAATATCTCATAGTAAGTCCGTGATCGAGGTCTCGCAAACGGCTCATGTGAAAAAATAATCACCGGTTCTTTTCCATCTAATTCACTCAATTTCTCTTTTAGCCAATTTATTGTTTCCGGATGAAGCACTCCTTCTCCTTTCACTCCGCTTGAGGCTTTTTCTCTTGAGTTAAAGTCCAAGCCGACAAAGTTTATTTTACCATAATTGAAGACAAAATTCTTGTAGTTCTTGTGGACCTCGTCTCTTTGAAAGGTTAATCTTTCTTTCATTAATTTTGTGTTGATATCATTTTCATCCCAGAAGATTTGGTCAAAATATCTCTCTCCTAATGCTGATGTTGCGTTGTTGGACTTAGTATAGGGCCAGACATCGTGGTTGCCGAAAAGAGGAACATAAGGGATGCCGTCTGAGGTATTGCCATCATTGTTCGGGTCGTTTAGTTTGTCCAAAATCTTCTTTGCCTTGAGAAACTCTGATTTTTCAGCAGAATCGGCTATATCGCCCAAAACAGCCAAAAATTGAATTGGACATTTTGTTCCATCGCAATCAATATCGTTTTTATTATCATTTATCCATTTTACCACATTTTCTAATCTTTTGGTTAGATAATAATCTTCACCACTATATCCATCTTCAAAACCTTGACCATCGTAATCTGGATATCCCCTGCCAATATGCAAATCAGTAATAATGGCAAATGACCACTTTTGGTTCCATTCTGTTTTCTCCAGGCCAGTTGTCCAAATACTGTCTGCGTGGGCTACAAATGCCTCGGTTATTAGATTTTCAGATGGAGCATCAGCAGAATCTAAAACATCCGGGGAAGGAGAAGTTAAATCAAGGTTTAATACACTGTCTGCATGGCTCACAAATGCCTCGGTGATTAGATTCTCTTCCGGGGCATCGGTGGAGTCAATAACATCAGGAGAAACAGGAGTTAGTTCCAAATTCCAGACGCTGTCCGCGCCACTGACCACTATCTGTTCAGCCGTTACAATTGAGGAAGCCAGAAACAGCAATACTGCAGACAATATCACAGGTAAAGATAGAGATATTCTTTTATTAACTATCATAAAAATAAATCTATTTCCGCACCTTGTTAGTTTTTGTATATCAGGGCAGTGGCGGCAAAAGCAGGCGACTGATCCCCGCAGTCGTTATAGAAAACAATATGATGGGTAATGCCTGTATTGAATTCTGAAAGATCGTAATAGCCATAAGAGGCAAAGGGACTGCCGCAGGTCCACCAGCATCCCAAGAAACTTTGCCAAGCAAGATTGTCATCAAGTCTCAGCCAAAGGTGCCGACACTCAGAACCACTGCAACAGGGCTTCTTTAGGATAACTCCGTAGGATGCCTCATAGAGCGTCCCAGGCACTGTTACATGAAAGTCATTTGAGTCTGCTACAAGGGTTATTTTATTAGCCTCGGGAAATTCAAAGTCATAGTATTTAATAGGCGCTGAATAGGTAATCCCAGTTTTTTCGGCAATAATATCTATTGCCTCTTTAAGGGTGGTGGTCTTGATTGTCCCGGGGGTATAATCCTTCCATTGGATAATTCTGCTTGCCTCTTCTGTCTTTAAATAATAAGTTACAATCCAGCCGTCCGCTCCAACATATATGTGGGGATAATTAAAGCCTACAGCATTCTCTACCTTTATTGTGCCGATAAGATAACTTTGCCCCAGTTTCTCTACGGAATCGCAGGCATTGGCAATTGCTTCCAGATTGATATCATTGATATTATCTACCTTCACATAGGCTGCTATTCCTGCTTCATCCACTGGGAAGGCGGTTGATGTTTCCTCTTCTGCTTTTGCTGATTTTGCCAGAAAAACAATTCCTCCAAATATAGCAAGGATGATAATAATGCTTCCTATAAGATAATAATATTTTATTTTGTTCATAATGTTCGTTTTTGTAATTAAAGTTTAAATGAATCGACCTTTGATGGCTTGGCGCTAATCTTTATCTTTTATAAAAGGCGGTTTTTCTAATTGGATTGAGTTTATTCCTTTTTCTTTCATATGGTTGGTTTCTTCCATATTTTGTGTCTGCGCCGGTGTGGTTTTCGGAAGTTGACAATTAAAATACCAATAAAAAACACCTGCTATTAAAATAGCAGTGATTATTAAGAAAATTCTAATTATTAGTTTAGGCCTCACTTTGCTTTAGAATCTGGTATTAAGAATTATGAATTACGGATAATATTTATCCCTAATCCCTGATTCCTGATTCCTAATTCATAATTCTTTATAAACTTTGCAAAAAATGTGCACGGTCTGACCGTGCACATTTTTAGGATTTAAAAATTAATTGTTTTTTTCTTTTTCTTTTTTAATATCTCATAAATAAGGCATCCTATCAATAAAAGTATTGGAATAAGCAGATACAAGCACTTGAATAGAATTATTAGAACAACTAAAACAAGCAAAGCAACAATCAAATCCATATATTTCTTTTCTTCATATTTCTTTTCTTCTTGTTTTTTCTTCTTTCTTGACAGAATAAACAAAACAGTTAATATAATGGCTAAAATACTTAAGAAAAGACAACTATTTTTCAGAGTAAAGAAGTCACCGATTGCTGCTAAAAATTTAGTCAAATCTACTATTCCTGGACTCTTTTTTTCTTCTTTCTCGCTCAAGGGAGATTGCACTTCTCCTTGTTCGCCAATTATTACCTTTTCACCTTCTTCTTTTGGCTGGACGCTTGGTTCTTCGGGCGGTTGTTCAGAAACCGCTCCCCGAGTTGGAACTTCTGCTATTGGTGGAGCCGGAGCTTCTTCGCCTTCTTCTGGACTTTCTTCTGCGCCTTCTTCTGCACCCGTTGGAGCTTCAGGAGAGGAAGAAGGAGTTTTACAAGGCACGCAGGACTTCCCTTCCCCTAAAGCCAAAGTAGTAAAACTATGTTCTCTGCTGATTGTTGGCGGTGATGCGTGAGAAACACAGCGGTAATAATAGGTAGTATTTGGTGCGAGTCCGGTAAGAGTTACAGTGTGATAAGTCACGCCGTTCTCTTTTATCGGGGGTGTATTATCTTTTTCCTCTGTCCAAAATGGATATCCGTAATTTGGCTCTCCAGCAGATAAATCAAAGGTGCCTGATGTTGTGCTGTAAATTACCCTGCTTGTTGATTTATAACTAGTTAGCCATTCAATAATAACATTGGTATCGCTAACACAACGAGTTCTTTCGTATTGAATGGTTAATCCACGCGGCAATCCGCCGCCGCCTCCGCCGCCGGTTCCTCCGTTCCCGCCGGTTCCGCCGCCGCCTTCAGTTCCCTGAAAGCCAATCAAGATATCAAAAGTGGTAGTGGCTCCCTGCCATTGGTTTTCTTCCTCCTTGGGAAAACTAATCTGGAAATTATAAATCATATGTCCGCCATTTCCCGCTAGCCCCTCGGTAAGAAGAACTTCTCCGTCTTGGTAGAAATTAAATAAGGTCTTTTTCCCGGCTGAACCGCCGTAGATATCACTACCGCCCTGCTGGCTGATTGTTATTTCTAAAGCCCGAGATAAATCCCTATCTGGCACATCATCGGGATTAGGAAAACCGGGCCAATTTATTGCTTCAATAGCAATATTTTGTGGCTGGTTGGTGTTATTAGTTACTTTAACCAAACTCGTGGCGGTATCTCCCGGCAAAAAATTTCCTTCCTCAAAAATCGGAAAACTATCTTCGCCGGGCAACCATTTCTTCCACCCAGTATCTGTCAAATATTCTACCACCAAGTCATTCTCAGCCGCCTCGGCAGGCAGGGCAAACAAAGACCCCCCTGCCAAAAGAACGGTAAGAAAAACTAAAATAAATTTTATTGCTCTTTTCATAATTGACTTAACCATTAATTGCTAACCGCTTCCGAAGAGGAATTAGAGTTTCCGCTTGGTTCCTCTTCCTGAATAGAAGGCTGGACTGGCTCTGTTTGTTCTTCCGCTTTCGCCTCTTCCCCTGCGGAGTTGGAGTCGGTATCTGTCTCCCCTTCTTCCGCATCGGAGGACTGCTCCTGTTCAGCGACGGCATCGTTGGTTTCAGCGGTCTCTGTCTCCGTTTCAGCGCTAACGGCTTCTTCCTCTGCGCTTGCCGCCGTCGTATCAGTGGTTGTAACCGCTTCCTCTTCCTCTCCAGCAGTTATTGTCTCTTCTTCGGTACTGGTTGTTTCTTCTTCGGCGCTGGTTGTTTCTGTGGTTGTGGTTTCTTGAGAAGTTATGGCTTCCTCGGTGGTTGTAGTAGATTCCTCAGTGATTGTAGATTCATCAGTGGTTGTAGATTCAGCGGTTATTGTCTCGGTAGTTGTTGGCTCGGTAGTTGTCGCCTCTGTGGTTGTTTCATCTGAAGTATCGGCAGAAACCTCGCCTGTCAATCCACTGGATTCCTCGTCAGTGCCGTCGGCAGTTTCAGTTTGGTCGGAAGTAGAAGCAGTGGAATCGGTAATGGTAGATGTTGCTTCTTCCGTGGTAGTGGCATCAAGTGCTGTAGCGCCGCTATCAATACCCTCGGAAGAAGTGGCTTCAGTAGTAGTAGTTTCCTCATTGGTATCAGGCAGGTCTGGCTCAGCTGGGTCATTATCAGGCAGAGTCGGTTCAAATATAGGTGGAGTAGTAGAGGCTTCATTTCTGTCCAATGTTTGATTCCAAATAAGCAGGTCTTGCAAGGTCACCACAGGCGGACAAAAATCTCCATCTGACATATCCGAATTGTTAAGTTCAGAGCAATGTTTATGAAACGCTTCTACTTTTATTCTGCCGTTATCACCAAGATATCTGCTATCACACGGCACTCTCCACCAAAATACACCATCATTTTCAGTATTAGTAGCGATTGCTGGATCTGTTATCCAACTGTTTCCACTGTCGTTTGAGAAATAAAGATTAATCAATAAATCTTTATCATCGCCAATTGGATTAGTAGCTGACCATGTTATAGGATATTCGCACTTTTCGTTCATTCCATGAGCCAAACACCAATCACTCCAAAGTGTAAGATTGTCAGCGCAAATCATATACCAGGTTTCACCGCCGTTAGGATAAGTTATTGTTACTTCTGGCGACCAATCACCAGTAGAAATAGTATTTGTAATTTCCTCAACATCTGTAAATCCGCTGTCTTCATAGTTTTCTACATTCTCTTGCCATGCCTCATAGACAAATTTAAATTTGCAGGTTTTATTGTGAAACTCGCAAGGAGTATCATTTGGCAAGGAAATACTATAATAAAACCATTGCTCGGTTCCATTGCTCGGATCTGTGTCAAATTCATCGTTTGGATGCGGAATAATAAAATCAGAATGAGTATATTTATCAAGCAGGGATAATTTTCCATTATAAGTTAATCGCATATCCCGACATTCCTCATAGCTTCCTTGGCAATGATAATGGTCATACCAAATCTTTAGCTCTAGTTGGTCGCATAATTCTCGGTCTCCCTCTATAAATTCAAAACTAACTCTATGTTTTAATGGTAAACTATCAGCGGTTTTGCCCACATAAATATCTCGCGCAGTAGAGTCGCCCGGTTTCATATTTTCGGCAGGAGGAATAAAATTGCTCTGGCCTGACCTTATTGTCATATCTAAAATTCCAGCGCTGTAGATATTGCCTGGCGAATCCTCGGTGTCATTAAAATAAGACAATGTCTGCCCAATAGCCGAAATTCCGGTCCAGTTAAGACATACAATCAGCAACAAACTAATGATTTTTACTATTGAATTACGAATCATAAATTTGGAATTTGGAATCATGAATTTTGAACTTTGAATTATGAATTATGGATTTAGATTTTTTGATTAAACCATTGGAATTTTACTAACTTTATTCCTAATTCAAGATTCAAGATTCTTGCTTCCTGCTTCCTGCTTCTTGCTTTTAATCTTTTTCACTTCAGCAATAATTTTTCTTACTTCGTCTCCGATAATAATCGCCGCCGGCACACAAATGATGAAGGCAAATCCAACTGGCTTTTTGGCGGCTTCAACCGCATAGCCGACATAGGGAATACTAAACAACATCTTGCCGATTATCTCTCTTTTTCGAACCTCCCTCTCGTCCGGCGCGTTATTGGCGTCTCCTTTGGTGATATAAATCGGCGTTCCTGCGTTTACTTTTATATCGTAAATCCGATGCGTAACCGGGGTTTTGTTTTTCCCGTAAGCCCTGAAAGTGATAATATCCCCGATTTTATATTCCTTTTCCGGCTTGACAACCACTACCGCCCCGGTCTTAATCGTCGGCTCCATTGAACCGGACAAAACCGTCATTACCTTGTAATTGCCGGTAATAGGCAAAGCCGAAACAATCAGCAAAACCGCAATTGCCGCAATAAACCCTATAAAAATGTAATAAAGCCATTTTAGCATACTAGCATTTTAGCATTTTAGCATTCTAACATTTGAACATTTTACATACTAACATTTGAACATACTAGCATTTAAGGAAGGTTATTTTAAAGATTGAATAGAACGCCACAACATTGCTCCGATTTCATCGCTTAATTTAACTGCTTTTTTGTATTCCTTTTCATTTAAATATCCTTCTCTGAAACTGAAATATAAAAGATACTTTGATTCTTTTAAGGAACCGTAGGAAACTTCCCAAAAATTTAGTTTAACTGCCTTTCTTTGACGAGCAAATCCTTCAATATAATTTAAGATGACCGATAAAGAAGCCCTTCTTAATTGGGAAGTCACTCCATACAGTTCCTCTTTTGGAAATTTTTTTGTAATTTTATAAACCAAATGCGCATATTCATCCATCTTCTTCTTCAACTCCCCGACAAAATCATTCCCTTTCATAAATGCTAAAATGTTTAAATGTTAAAATGCTTAAATGTTAAGATGTTAAGATGTTAGAATGTTAAGATGTTAGAATGTTAGCATATTAGAAGGATTCAATCTTTCTGATTCCATATTCGTAATTCCTTCCATTAAAGCCCCGCCTGATAATTCTGCCAGATTTCAGCAGGGGTTAAAGCCCTGTTATAAACTTTTATCTCATCGATTATACCGTCAACATATTCTCCTATCGGATATTCATTTCTGCCAATATACAAATTATCCGTAGTGCCGCTGAAAGGATCTGTTTCAGAAACTTTACCATCTTCTACGCCATTTACGTATATCCTAATATAAGAGCCGTCATAAACACCGGTAAGATGATACCACGTACCTGGCTCTAAGGCTGTTGAGCCGGAAACACTATTCCATCCTCCAGCATTTATTTGGAACGTTGCTTTATTATCAGTAAGACGTAATTGCCAATCATTTCCGCCATTATCTTTACTAAGAATTCTACTATTCACGCCTGAGCCAATGGTGTTAAATTTAACCCAAGCGCTTAGTGTAATATCGTCAGACATTTCATTTAAACTTGCTGAATTTGATACAAAAATGTAGTCATCATCTCCGTCAAAACTTAACGCTCCGCCAATTTTCCCTGCCACCCAAGTTGCTCCGTATATTGTCCCATCATTTCCATATCCTGAAGAATCATAAGCAACATCTCCTGTGCCTTCATCAAATTTCCACCAACCAATTAAACCATCAAGGGTTTCTCCTTTTTGCATAAGGTCTAGGTCAACATCAAAAGAAACCACATCTCCCTGAACTTCATTTCTCACGCCTGATGGTAATTCCCATTTAATATAAACATCTTTGCCGTCAAGAGTGGTTGGGTCTCCTTCAGCCGTTAAGTCGCCAAGCAGATATCTGACATTGCTTAAATCATTAAGTTTTTTATCTTTAACAATATGTTTTGAATAGTTGGGATATTCGCTTTCGTCTCCATACCAGATGTTTATCAGCAGATTTTTTCCTAGTTCTCCATTGTCCGGAGTTGGCTCTGGTTCTGGAGTAACTCCCGGGCTGTTGCTGACATTGGCTAAAGTGATATAAAGTTCGCCTCCAATAGTGCCGATGTTATTGACATGATATCTTAGAAATCCGCTGTCTCCGGGTTTTATATCCCTGATTTCAACTCCGGGAATATTTTCTCCGTTATAGGTTTTTTCCGGAGGAAACCCAGGGTAAGGTTCTCCGCCATAAGGAAACACCACCTGTAAGTCCAAGGTTCCGGCGCTGAAAGCATTGCCGCTACTTGTTTCAACATCGTTGAAATAAGCTAAAGTGGCGCCGACAACAATCGCGGCTACAACCCCGATTACGCTTAAACTGACTATTATTCTCTTACTCATATGTGATTATTATTTGTTTTTGTTTTTTTGAATTTTGTCCTTTCTCGTACTTCCTGCTTTCTGATTCCTAATTCGCCCAATTAAACCCTTTACAGGTTGCCCTTTACCCCGTTAAATTTTGCGAAGCAAACTATTTAATGGGGCGAGTCACAAGGAACCTTCACCCTATTAAATGGTCGCAAAAGCGAATCTAACAGGGCAAGGGCAACCAAAAAGGATTCAATTCCTAAAAGCAATTCGATCCTCCAAAAACCTGTAATTGCCAGTTATCACAGGAACTGCCACTAGAATAACTAACTTTCAAATAAAGCCACTCGCTATCGTTATGGAATAGAGTATCTTGCTTGGTATAAGTCACTACTTCATCCGCTCCTAAACTATGATTTTCTGAAGAAGCCAACAAATGACCTGAAGAAGAATATAAATACAAATCATAATCTACACCTGAAGGAACAGTCAAAACTGCTTTAATTTTTAGAGGTTTACTGGAAATAGAGTTATCGCATTCCACTAAGTGGACCTTGTACTGTTTTTCTCCCTTATCTGATCCATATTGTTCGGCGGGAGAGCAACCGGAACTATCTCCACAAAGTTCATTATCTAAAATCTCCGGACTACCATAACCATTATCCAAATAAACTTCACAACCATTATCAAATATGCCATCGCAATCCACATATCCAGAGTTGCAAGAATCTATACTACAATAGCCGGAATCCCCCTGTGTATGACAACTGGCTGAAGCATGTGGAGCATCGCAT
>Ga0190305_1000184_pt1 | contig 16430 bp, 15 predicted proteins | sample 48700723_MG_FD_161678 | JGI IMG/M metagenome (GOLD analysis project Ga0190305, IMG submission 161678) | Hydrothermal vent sediment bacterial communities from Southern Trench, Guaymas Basin, Mexico - 4870-07-2-3_MG | ecosystem: Environmental > Aquatic > Marine > Hydrothermal vents > Sediment ... | reverse complement strand
TTACACCAGATTGATTATTATCTTCATCTTTTAAAATGTATGGGATATAAAGTAAAACACTGTATTCCCACTTTGAATACATTGCCAGAAGGAGAAGAAGAGGAGAAAAGATTAAGATTAAAATACCAATGGCAAAGAGATTACATTGTTTTTGCCCCTGGGGCAGCTTACGGACCAGCCAAGTGCTGGCCTGCTTTCTATTTTGCCAAATTAGCCAAAGAAATTAAAAAAACAGCCATAGAGGTATTAATATTAGGTAGTCAAAAAGATAAACCTATGGCAAAAAAAATCTTGGGATATTTAGATGATAAAAAGGCAGTTTATGACTTAACAGGTCTTACTTCCTTAGCAGGGGCAATGAGTATTATTAAAAAATCCATGTTAGTAATTAGCAATGATTCAGGGCTTATGCACCTGACAGCCGCTTTAAAACATCCTCAGATTGCCATCTTTGGACCCACAAATCCTCAACGCACAGCTCCTTATGGGAAGACTACAAAAATTATCTATCACCAAGTAGCCTGTGCTCCATGTAAATATCGTCAGTGTCCTAAAGACCACATTTGTATGCACCAGATTAAAGTTGAAGAAGTATTCAATGCAGTCCAGGATTTACTTTCTTGACAAGTTTGAAAAATACTTATAATTTCCCCATGATGTATGGTTATATTCAGATTTATACAGGTAATGGTAAGGGAAAAACCACCGCTGCCCTGGGTCTTGCCCTCCGTGCTGCTGGAGCAGGACTGAAGGTATTCATAGGTCAATTTTTAAAAAAACAAAGTAGTGAACAGGAAGCATTAAAGCGATTTGAAGACTTAATTAAAATAGAAACATACGGAGGACCAAAGTTTATAAAAACTCCCAGTGTTGAAGATAAAAAAAGGGCTGAAAAAGGATTCAAGGTCTGTATGGATAACATAAATTCTGGAAAATATGATGTAGTCATTTTAGATGAAATAAATGTAGCCATTCATTTAGGTGTTTTAAATGTTGAACAAGTGGTGGCTTTTCTTAAAAAAAGACTCAAAGGTGTGGAAATAATTTTAACGGGTCGTTATGCCCCTAAAGAGTTGATAGAAATAGCTGATTTGGTTACAGAAATGCGTGAGGTAAAACATTATTATCATAAGGGAATAAAGGCCAGAAAAGGAATTGAGTTTTAATGGAATATAAGGCAAAAGTAGAAAAGGCCGTCCGGTTTATTCAAGGAAAAACAGATTTTAAACCTCAGATAGCTATAATTTTGGGAACAGGCCTAGGTGGTATAGCTAATGTTATTTCCCCTCATATTATTATCCCTTATAGGGAAATTCCTTATTTTCCTGTTTCTACTGCTCCAAGTCACCAAGGACAGATTATTTTGGGCACTCTGGAAGGCAAAAATATCATGGCCTTTCAAGGACGGGTGCATTATTATGAAGGCTATTCTTTGCAAGAAGTAAGTTTTTCCACTAGGGTGGCGGCCTTAATAGGCACAAAAATCCTGATTATTTCCAATGCCGCTGGTGGATTAAACCCCCTTTTTAGGGAAGCAGATTTAATGGCTATTGTGGACCACATAAATCTAATGGGTGACAATCCCTTACGTGGTCAAAATATAGATGAATGGGGAGTGCGTTTCCCAGACATGGTAGAGCCCTATGATAAACAATTAATTGATTTATTGGAAAGGGTAGCTTTAAAAGAAAGGATAAAATTACAAAAGGGTGTTTATGTAGCCCTGGCTGGTCCGAGTTTAGAAACCGCGGCTGAAACTCGTTTTTTGAGATTGATAGGGGCAGATGCCGTAGGAATGTCTACTGTTCCAGAGGTAATTGCCGCTATTCATCATGGTTTGCGGGTTCTAGCCATTTCAGTTATTACCAATGTCAATCTTCCAGACAATTATCAACCTGCTCCCATAGAAAAGGTGGTTGCTACTGCCCAAAAGGCAGAGACCAAATTAACCAAGCTTATTTGTTGTTTTATTAAATCATTAGAAATATAAATGGAAAATTTAGATATTCTTGTTTCTGCTGAATTTTTATTAACCCTAGAAGATGAAAATATATTGACAGATGCAGCCGTGGGCATCAAAGGAGACACCATCGTTTCTGTAGGAAAAACGCAGAGGCTTCTAAAACAATTTTCTCCTAAAAGATATTTCCATTATGAACATGGTTTGATTATGCCTGGTTTGATAAATGCCCATACCCACATCCCCATGACTCTATTTAGAGGATTGGCAGACGATTTACCCTTAATGACCTGGCTCAATAAATATATCTTTCCTTTGGAGAAAAAGCTCAAACCAGAATGGGTTTATTGGGGAGCACTTTTGGGTTGTGCTGAACTCATTATGTCAGGCACTACCTGTTTTTGTGACATGTATCTCTTTGCTGATGAAGTGGCCAAGGCCGCAGATAGGGCAGGATTGAGAGCAGTGGTAGGGGAGGTGCTCTATGATTTTCCCTCTCCTAATTATGGACCTATTGAAAATGGTTTTATTTATACAGAAACGCTTATCCAAAAATGGTCAAATCATCCCCTTATTAGTATTGCTGTAGAACCCCATGCTGTCTATACTTGTAGTCCTGAGTTACTTAAACAGGCCAAGAAAATAAGTGAAAAATACAATGTTCCTTATGTTATCCATCTGGCAGAGACTAAAACAGAAGTAGAAAAAACCAAAGAAAAATTTTATTGCACCCCTCCCCAACATTTAGCTAATCTTGGTATTTTAGATGAAACAGTAATTGCTGACCATTGTGTTTGGCTCACTGACTTAGATATAGAACTGATTGAAAAACATCAAGTTAAAGTGGTTCACAATCCCGAGAGCAATCTAAAATTGGCCTCTGGCATTGCCCCTATTCCTACTCTTTTATCTCAGGACATTACTGTAAGTTTAGGCACTGACGGTCCTGCTAGTAACAATGACTTAGATATGTTTTTAGAGATGGATACTGCAGCCAAGATGCACAAATTAAAACAGGAAAATCCTACCTTGATGCCTGCCTGGCAGGTATTGGCTATGGCCACAAAACAAGGGGCTAAGACCTTGGGAATGGGTGAAAAGATTGGGACTATAACTCCTGGTAAAAAAGCAGATTTGATTGTGTTAGACTTTAATCAGCCTCATCTTATACCTGTGTATAATCCTGTTTCTCATCTTGTGTATACTGCTAGCGGGAAGGATGTTTTGACCACTATTGTAAATGGAAAAGTGCTAATGGAAAACCGAAAAATACAGAATTTAGACTTAGAAGAAATTTATGGTCAGATAAAAGCCATTACTAGAGAATTTGGTTAAAAGGCAGAAGTGAAGTTGCCTCAAACTCCTACACTCAGGAACAGCTAAATAGTTGAAAATTTGGGAAATAATTCAGCTTGACAGGTTAACAAAAATTAACTAAATGGTTAACTATGCGAAAAAGGATTTTAGGTTTACTTTATCAAGAAAAGGATTTTGTCTCTGGTGAGGCCTTGAGCAAAAGACTTGGTATCTCCAGGGTGGGGGTGTGGAAGCATATTCAGGTTCTACGTAAAGAGGGGTATGTGATAGAGGCTTCAAATAAGGGATATCGGTTAATATCTGCACCTGATTTGCTCTTGCCAGAGGAATTGGCTGAGCTGGACAAAAAAGTCTATTATTTTGAGGAAGTTTCTTCCACTATGGATGTGGCCAGAAAGTTGGCTCAAAAGGGAGAAGAAGCCATAGTTATTGCTGAAACTCAAACAAAAGGGAAAGGGCGTCGGGGCAGGTACTGGCATTCAGGCAGAGGTGGCATTTATTTTTCTTTGATTTTAAAGCCAACAATAAACCCATCTCAGGCCCATTTGGTCAATTTACTTGCTGGGGTGGCTGTGGCAATTACCATAAGGAAGTTATTTAACATAAACGCTACGCTTAAATGGCCAAATGATGTGCTTATCAATGAAAAAAAAGTTTGTGGCATCCTAGCTGAAATGGAAGCTGAGGCAGATATAGTAAGGTTTATTATTTTAGGTATTGGTATAAATGTAAATAACAACATCTCTGATAGGATAAAAAGTGCTATTTCTTTGAGAGAAATCCTAGGAAAAGAAGTTTCTAAAAAGAAGCTATTTTTGCCCCTTATAAAGGAAATAGAAAAATTACAGTCCTTTTTAAACCAACCTAAGGTGCTTGTTAATAGATGGAAACGGCTTTCTTCTACGCTTGGGCGTCATGTAAGGGTTATTATTCAAAATAAAATATTAGAAGGAGAGGCTATAGATATTGATAATGATGGTGCATTAATTTTAAAAACTAGTGATGAAGGTTTAAAAAGAGTGGTTGCTGGTGATTGCATACACTTACGTTAAAACATTTTTTATAATTTTATGGTTAACCCCCTCTTTTTTCTGGTTAACGAATATCTATGCCCAGATATCTCTTCCCCCAATAGTAGTCACTGCCAGTAGACTCCCTCAACCCTCTACTGAGATTGGGCGTGAAATAGAAATTATTGAGGCTGAGGAAATCAGACAGTTACCTATCCATTCGGTGGATGAATTATTGGAATATTTTAGCAGTATAGATGTCCGCAATCGTGGGATTTCTGGTATTCAATCTGATTTTAGCCTGCGGGGAAGTAGTTTTGAGCAAGTGTTATTTCTGATAAATGGTATGCCTATAAATGACCCTCAAACTGGGCATCATCATGGTGATATTCCCATAACTCTGAATGAGATTGACCGTATAGAAGTGGTCCTAGGTGGGGCAAGTGCCTTATACGGACATGGGGGATTTGGTGGAGTGATTAACATTATTACTAAAAAACAGACAAAACCTAAAATAAAGGTAAAATATGCTCATGGGGAGTATGACTATAATCTAGAGAAGATTGGACTTACCACGCCTACCTGGCAAGATAATCAATTGAGCCTTAATTGGGAACGTCAATTGAGTAATGGTTATCACATAAACACCGACTTTGACACTAAATTAGGTAACCTTTCTTTTAACAGCAAAAATTGGCAAATTTTTATGGGATTTTCTGATAAAAGATTTGGGGCAAATAGTTTTTATACTCCTAAATATCCCTGGCAATGGGAACGCACCCAAACTCAATTATTTTTAACTAAAACCAAATTTCAAATAGGAAATATTCATTTCCAGCCCGCCTTTATTTATCGCAGACATGATGACCACTTTTTCTTAGATAGAAACAATCCTGATTTTTATCAAAATCACCATCATACCCATGTTTATAACTTCAGACTGCCTTTTAATAAGCAAATAGCCAATATAAAAATAGCAGGAGGAACAGAATTTTCCCGGGAAGATATAAAAAGTAATAGTTTAGGTAGTCATTTTCGCTGGCATGAGGGTATTTTTTTAAGTCTTAGCCCCGCTTTAGAAAAAATAAATACTAACTTGGACTTGCGCCTAGACCATTATTCTGAAGATTTAGGGACAGAATTTTCACATAACTTAAGCTTTGCTTATAAATTAAGACCTGATTTAAAATTAAGATGGGCTACTGGGCGTTCCTTCCGCATACCAAGTTTTACTGAACTTTACTACCAATCTCCAGCCAATATAGGTAATCCTGCTTTAAGAGCAGAACATGCTTGGCATTTAGAAAGTGGGATAGATATTTTTAAATCTAAATGGCAAGCAGGAGCGACCATATTTTACCGCTGGGGAAGAGATATAATTGATTGGGTGATGAAAAAAGGGTTCTGGCAGGCAGAAAACTTAACCAGAGTTAACACTTTTGGACTTAGCTTAAATTTCACTATTTGGTGGGATAAACATAGTTTAAGATTTGATTATACTTACTTAAACCAAAGTAGTAATCCTCAAGTTTATGCTAAATATTTGAACTATTTAAGGCATAAGACAGATTTTATTTTTCTTTCACATTGGCCAGGAAAGGTGGATACGAGTCTTGTTCTTTCTTATCAGAAACGTCTAGACCAAACTGCTTATCCTCTTTTAGATATAAAAATTAAAAAGATATTTGATTATAGTCATGGAAAGTGTTCTATTTTCATAGAGGGTAAAAATCTTTTAGGTGCCGATTATAAAGATATAGCTGGGGTGCCCATGCCTGATGTATGGATTTGGGGAGGGATAGAAATCGAGATATTTTAAAATTACTTTATTATAGCCCACTTAAGAAGCTTTTTGCTGATTAAAAGCGGATTTTGGGAAAGTTTTTGAACATTCCCCGGAATTTTTAAAAGCTTTCCGAAAAGAAAGACAAGGTAAGCTCCTCAAAACCGTAATAACTTTAAAAGAAAACCCACCTGCCTGTCCCCGCCTGCCTGCGGGCAGGCAGGAATGTTTTTAAAGATTAACGCCTAATTTTTGGGGAATGTTCACTATGCTTAATGTAGAAATTTTTGTAACTGGATGTTTTTTTAGGATAATATATCCTACATTGGCTGTGAACGGTCAGAGGGAAATTAGTTTGCCTTTGTTTCTTATTTCTAATCCGTTTATGTTTCTCTTTTAATATTCCACCGTGAGGAGAGGACAACTTATCTGTTTTAATCTGATATTAAGAGAAAAGCTATGTTAAAATTTAAAAAAACAGGGGTGATAAAAATGGGAAAGACATTGACCCAAAAGATTTTAGAAGCGCACTTAGTTTCAGGGAAGTATAAACCAGGTGAGGAAATAGCTATTGCTATAGATCAAACTCTAACCCAGGATGCTACTGGGACTATGTGTTATTTACAGTTTGAGGCCATGGGTATTCCCCGCGTAAAGACCAAACTTTCAGTGAGTTATATTGACCACAACACTATTCAAGCAGGTTTTGAGAATCCTGATGACCACAAATATCTTCAGACCATAGCGGCTAAATATGGCATCATCCTTTCTAGGGCAGGCAATGGTATCTGCCACCAAGTGCACCTAGAACGTTTTGCCAAGCCAGGGGAAACCCTATTGGGCTCAGACAGTCACACCCCCACCGCCGGTGGAGTAGGAATGGTAGGTATTGGTGCTGGTGGATTGGATGTAGCTGTAGCCATGGCCGGAGGTCCTTTTTGTATGGTTTGTCCTAAAGTAATTAGGGTGAATCTTAGGGGAAAATTACCCCCCTGGGTAAGTGCCAAGGATGTAGTGTTAAAGGTGTTAGAAATATTTGGCACAAAAGGCAATGTGGGTTGCGTGTTTGAATATACCGGTGAAGGAGTCAAGTATCTAACCGTGCCTGAACGGGCCACTATTACTAATATGGGTGCAGAATGTGGAGTAACGTTTTCTATTTTTCCCAGTGATGAGAACACCAGAAAATTTTTAAGGGCACAGGCCAGAGAGATCAACTGGACGTCCCTTTCACCTGATGAAGATGCTCACTATGATAAAGAGGTAGAAATTAATTTAAGTGAGCTGGTTCCGCTCATTGCCTGTCCACATAGCCCTGGTAATGTTAAAAAGGTAGAAGAAGTAGCAGGGATCTCAGTAGATCAAGTCTGTATTGGTAGTTGCACCAATTCTTCTTATCGAGATTTGATGATTGTAGCTCAAATCCTGGATGGTAAAAAGTGCCATCCTGATGTCAGTTTTGTAGTAGCACCAGGTTCCAGGCAGGTCTTACGCATGCTGGCTAAAAATGGTGCTTTGGATAAGCTAGTTGCAGCTGGAGCCAGAATTGCGGAATGTGCCTGTGGCTTTTGTATTGGAAATAGTCAAGCTCCCAGGAGTAACGGAATTTCACTGCGCACTATAAATCGTAATTTTTTAGGCCGGTGCGGCACAAAAACCGCTCAAGTCTATTTAGTAAGTCCTGAGACAGCGGCAGCAGCGGTAATTACCGGACAAATAACCGACCCCCGCACATTGGATATAACTTATCCTGATATTGAGATGCCAGAACAATTTTTAATTGATGATGCTATGTTTATCCATCCTGCTTCTGAGCCAGAAAAGATTGAGATTTACCGCGGTCCTAATATTGGGGAACCACCTAAAAATGAGCCTATGCCAGAAAAGATAGAGGGTGTTGTCACTATAAAAGTAGGAGATGAAATTACTACTGACCACATTATTCCTGCGGGTAGCCGCATGAAGTATCGTTCAAATGTGCCCAAATATGCCGAGTTTGTATTTGAAGTAATTGACCCTGAATTTCATAAACGCGCCAAGACATATAAAGAACAGGGAAAACACAATGTCATTGTAAGTGGTTTGAGTTATGGGCAGGGTTCATCCAGAGAACATGCTGCCATTTGTCCTATGTATTTAGGTGTAAAGGCTGTTATTGGCAAGTCCTTTGAACGAATCCATGCCGCTAATTTAGTGAATTTTGGTATAGCTCCCTTATTGTTTAAAAATCCAGCGGATTATGACGCCATTGAGCAAGGTGATGAATTGGAGATCCCTAGTATTAGGGAAAAAATAAAGGCAGGAGAAGATTTAGTAGTAGAGAATAAGACCAAGGGCACAAAGTTTGAAGTTACCTATCAATTATCAGAAAGGGAAAAACAAATATTATTAGCAGGTGGGACTTTGGCCTACATGAAAGGTAAAGCTTAGGAGGAATGATTATGAAGATTACAGATATAATGACAAAAGATTTGGTGAGAGTTGAGGAAAACACTGTGATTGCCTGGGTAATTTCCAAAATGAAACACTTTAAGATTCGTTCTTTAATTGTAGAAAGGGTGGATAAAAATGAACCTTATGGGATGATTACTGTCAGAGACGTGGTCTATAAGGTGATTGCCAAAGGTTTAGACCCTGAAACAGTGGAAGTAAAGGATATCATGAGTGAACCTGCTGTTTATGTTTCTTCTGATATGGACGTAAAGAAAGTAGCCCAGTTTATGGCAGAAAAAGGAGTGTCCCGGGTATTGGTAAAAAAAGAAGATAAGTTAGTAGGCATTGCCAGTTTATTAGACATTCTTAAGGCATTTTGAGGAGGTAAGATTATGGCACAAAAGGCTATTAGAGAATATGATGCCAAAAAGTTACTGGCTAAGTATTTCTCTGAAAAAGGTTTGGACTACCCCTTTAAGGCAGTGTTAATTACGCCCGATTCAAAATGGAAAGAAGTAGAGAAAGAGCACCCTTGGCTAAAAAAAGAAAAGTTGGTGGTTAAACCTGATCAGCTCTTTGGTAAAAGGGGAAAACATGGCTTGGTATTGGTCAATGCTTCTTTAAAGGAAGTCAAGGATTGGATTAAGGAAAGAATGGAAAAAGAAGTAAGCATTGGTAAAATTTCTGATAAGTTAACTCACTTTTTGATAGAGCCATTTATTCCTCATGAAAGTGAGTATTATTTGGCCATCACCATGGAAAGAGAAGGAGATAGAATTTATATGTCTGATGAAGGAGGAGTAGAAATTGAAGAGATATGGGACAGGGTAAAACAAGTATCTGTGCCTGTTTTAGGAGACAAGAAAAATTTAAAAAAGCTTATCGGAAAAAACCTACCTAAAGGTATTGTGGAAAAAGAAAGCTTTGTTCAATTTGCAATAAACATTTATCAATTTTTTACTGATTATCACTTTACTTATTTGGAATTTAACCCCCTCACTATCAAAGATAACATGCTCTATCCCCTGGATACAGTGGCACGTCTGGATGACACAGCCCATTTTGAGTGTGCGGAAAAATGGGGGGATATTGAATTTCCCACGCCTTTTGGACGAAAATACAGACCAGAAGAACGTTATATTCAAAAATTGGATGCTGCTAGTGGGTCTTCTTTAAAGCTTACCATCTTAAATCCCCACGGACGTATCTGGACCATGGTGGCTGGAGGTGGTGCAAGTGTAGTCTATACAGATACTGTATCTGATTTGGGTTTTGCTCATGAATTGGGAAATTATGGGGAATATAGTGGTAATCCTACTACCGATGAAACATATGAATATGCCAAGACCATTTTAGATTTGATGACTAGAGAACCCGATAAAGAAGGAAGACCAAAGGTGCTTATTATTGGAGGTGGAATTGCCAATTTTACTGATGTGGCCAAGACCTTTGATGGCATTATCAAGGCATTGGAAGATTATGCGGATAGGTTAAAGGCCGTTAATGCCAAGATTTATGTGCGTCGAGGTGGCCCCAATTATGAAAAAGGACTGGTCAGGATAAGAGAGGCTTGTGAAAGACTAGGTTTGCCCATTGATGTCTATGGTCCAGAGGCCCATATGACTAGGGTAGTGAAGTTAGCTTTAGAAGAAAAAGCTGCTTAAGGAGGTTAATGATGCAGCCACAAAAACCAGATTATTTATTATTTGATAGAAATACCCAAGCTATTTTTTATGGGTATCAGGTAAGGGCCATTCAAAGGATGTTGGATTTTGACTATATCTGCCAAAGGGAAACGCCCAGTGTAGCCGCCATTGTTGCCCCTACCAGGAATAATGGTCTTCATAAGTGTTTTTTTGGTAATAAAGAAATTTTAATCCCTATTTATCGTCATTTTGAAGAAGCAGTAACAAAACATCCTCAAGCAGATGTAGTGATTAATTTTTCTTCTTATCGCTCTGCCTATCCCACTACCATGCAGGCATTGGAAACAGATTCTATTCGCACCATTGCCATTATAGCTGAGGGTATACCAGAAAGATATGCCAGAGAAATGGCTGCCATTGCTAAAGAAAAGGGTAAATGGATTATTGGTCCTGCCACTGTGGGAGCCATTGTGGCTGGGGCATTCAAGATTGGGAATGCCGCAGGCACCTTAGAAAACATTATTCGCTGCAAGCTTTATAGACCAGGGACAGTGGGATTTGTTTCTGTCTCAGGTGGTCTTTTTAATGAGTTAAACAATATCATTTCTCAGGCCACAGATGGTGTGTATGAAGGTGTAGCCATTGGTGGAGACCTCTATCCTGGTTCTACTTTTATTGACCATTGCCTCAGATATGAAGCCAATCCTGATATAAAGATGATTGTGCTTTTAGGAGAATTGGGTGGGACAGATGAATATATGGTTGTGGAAGCTATAAAAAGAGGTGAGATATCTAAGCCAGTGGTTGCTTGGTGTATTGGCACTTGCACTAAACTATTCCCAGGAGAAGTGCAGTTTGGCCATGCTGGGGCCAGAGCCAGAACTGAACTGGAGACTGCAGATGCTAAAAACAAGGCATTAAAAGATGCAGGTGCCATTGTTCCCAAGTCCTTTGATGAGTTGAGAAGGGTAATTAGAGAAACCTTTAATGAATTAAAAAAGAAAGGGCTTATCCCTGAAATTTCAGAACCAGAGCCTCCGCCTGTCCCTGAAGACTTTACCAATGCTCTAGCTAAAGGCACAGTCAGAAGACCAACAAATTTCATCTGCACTGTTAGCGATGAACGTGGAGAAGATGTTTTGTATGGAGGTGTGCCTTTAACAGAAGTAATTGAGAAAAATTATAGTTTAGGTGAGGTAATAGGACTTCTATGGTTAAAATGCAAGTTGCCTAAGTGGGCCAGTAATTTTATAGAAATGTGTTTAAAAATCGTAGCTGACCACGGTCCTTGTGTCTCTGGTGCACATAATGCCATTGTTACGGCTAGAGCAGGAAAGGATTTGATTTCTTCTTTGGTTAGCGGACTTTTAACCATCGGTCCCCGTTTTGGAGGGGCCATTGATGGTGCTGCTTATTATTTCCGTAAATTCTATAATGAAAATAAGTCATCACGACAAATGGTAGATGAGATGAAGGCAGCAGGTATTCTCATTCCAGGTATTGGTCATAGGATAAAAAGTGTGCGGAATCCAGACAAAAGAGTGGAATTGTTAAAAAATTATGCTAAAACACAATTTCCACAAACAAGATACCTAAACTTTGCCTTAGAAGTAGAAAAGATTACTACTGCCAAACGGGGAAATTTGATTCTGAATGTAGATGGTTGTATTGGGGTGCTATTCGTAGATATGCTTAATAGCTGTGGTTTTAGCTCAGAAGAAATAGATGAAATTATTGAAGCAGGCACCTTAAACGCCATCTTTGTTCTAGGTAGGAGCATGGGTATTATTGCCCATGTTTTGGACCAGAAACGTTTAAAATCAGGTCTTTATCGTCATCCCTGGGATGATGTGTTGTTTAGGGTTGAGCCACCCAAGGTAATTGGAGGTTAGATGGAAGAAAGGCCAAGAGTGGCAATCTATATGCGGATAGCGGCCAAAAAGCATTTGCCTTACTTAGAGAAACAAAAGGAAAAATTATGCAGATATTGCCAAAAGAAAGGATATGAAGTCGCCTTAGAAGTAGCTGAAATCGCAAGTGGCATTAATGAAAAAAGAAAGGGATTGCAAAGATTGATGAATGCAGCTAAACGAGGTGAGTTTGAAAAGATTGTGGTAGAGAGTAAAGACCGTTTAGCCCGATTTGGTGTAAGCTATCTCTACGCCTATTTCATTAAGTGCGGTGTAAAGATTGAAATACCTAATAACACAAAGGATTGGGAACAAACAGAGGAATTGATAGATGATTTAGTAAGTATGGTTAGGTTTTTAACCAATAAAATTTATGAGTTAAAAAAGGAGGAAACTTATGATAGAAGCAATTGAAAGAGCAAAGCAACATTTTGGAAAATTATTGGAAGAACAGCTTGAAAGAATTGAACATATGAAAAAAGGAGAAGATTGGATTGATTATTCTACGTTAAAACCTATTATAATAGGGTTTATTAGCGGTGATGGAATTGGGCCATATATTACCAAGGAAGCTAAACGTGTGTTAGAATTCCTTTTAAAAGATGAACTTGAAAATGGAACAGTCAAATTGAATGTGATAGAGGGTCTTACTATAGAGAACCGGGCAAAGGCCATGAAGGCTATACCAGATGATGTCTTGAATGAGATTAAAAAATGCCATGTTTTACTGAAAGGACCATTATACACACCAAAGAAAGGAGATAAATGGCCTAATATTGAAAGTGCAAATGTGGCCATGCGACGGGAGCTTGACTTATTTGCCAATGTAAGACCAGTGAAAGTGCCAAGTGAAGGGATAGATTGGATATTTTTCAGAGAAAATACGGAAGGGGAATATGTGCTAGGGAAAAGAGGGATAAATGTCACTGAAGACCTGGCTGTTGATTTTAAAGTCATCACTACCCAAGGTGCTGAAAGGATAATAAGAATGGCATTTGATTATGCCCAGAAAAATAAAATCAATAAAGTAACCGTGGTAACCAAGGCAAATGTTATAAAAGCCACCGATGGCAAATTTCTTTCTGTGGCTGAACAAGTAGCACAAGAATATCCTGAAGTAGAATGGGATGACTGGTTTATTGACATTATGGCTGCTAAATTGGTAGACCCTAAAAGGAGGACCCAATTTAGAGTGGTGGTGTTGCCTAATCTTTATGGAGATATAATTACAGATGAAGCAGCAGAGTTTCAAGGAGGTGTGGGAACAGCGGCAGGGGCCAATATTGGTAAGAGATATGCCATGTTTGAAGCCATCCACGGCACAGCTCCCAGGATGGTGGAAGAAGGAAGGGCCCAATATGCTGATCCCTCCAGTTTATTGCGAGCTACTGCTATGCTTTTAAACCATATTGGTTTCTTAGATAAGGCCAAGAGGTTGGAAATGGCCTTGGATATTTGTGGTCAATATGAAAAGAAACTGGTAATTACAGGAAGGGCAGACGGGGCTACGGGAGCAGACTTTGCCGATTATTTAATGGAAACCATTCAAGAACCTAATTTAGAGAGCAAATGGCAAAGTTATCAATAAAAAAGGAGAGAAGTATGAAAAGACATAAAGTAAGTATTATTGGGGCAGGGGCAGTAGGCGCTATAGTCGCCCAGAATTTAGCTCAAAGGGATGCTGCTGATATTGTGCTTTTAGATGTAGCTGAGGGAATACCGCAAGGAAAGGCCCTTGATCTGTTACACGCATCGCCCATATATAAATTCCATGGAGTAATTGAGGGAACTAATGATTATGCTTCAACTGTAGATTCCAATATAGTAGTTATTACTGCTGGGATGCCACGTAAACCAGGGATGTCTCGAAAGGATTTGCTTTCTACTAATGCCAAAATTATGAGAGATGTAGTCAGTGAATCTATGAAATATTCTCCTGAGGCGGTTATTATGGTAGTAGCCAATCCTGTAGATGTCCTAACACATATAGCCTATAAAAAAAGCGGTTTGCCAAGAAACCGGGTAATAGGATTGTCAGGCACTTTGGATTCTATTAGGCTTCAAAGTTTTATTGCTCAAGCAGTGGGTGTTTCAGCCGAGGATGTGATGGCGATGGTGATTGGAGCCCATGGCAAAGATAATATGCTTCCTTTAATACGGTTGGCCAATGTATGTGGGATTCCCGTAAAGGAATTGCTGGATGAAGAGACCTTAGAAAAGATAGAAAAGAGAACCAGAGAGGCAGGGGCAGAAGTAGTTTCTTTATTAAAAACACGCAGTGCCTTTTATGGTCCTGGGGCTATCGTAGCTGAGATGATTGAGGCTATCCTTAAAGATAGAAATAAAGTCTTCCCTGCTGCTGTGTTTCTTACCGGAGAATATGGTATTAACGATTGCACCCTAGCAGTGCCTGTAATATTGGGTAAAAATGGGATAAAGAGGATTTTAGAAATAAACCTTACTGAAGAAGAAAAAAACCATTTACAGGCCGCAGCCCAGGCAGTAAAAGAGATGCTAGCTAGTATAGAATTATGAGAGAAATTGCAGTAACAGAAATAACTAAATTGATAAAAAGGCTTTGTATAGAAAGCTGTATTTCCCTTAATGAAGATATAATTAAGGTACTAAAACGAGCTGAAGAAAAGGAGGAATCAGAAATAGGTAAGAAGGTGATAAAACAATTGTTAGAAAATGAAAAGATAGCCAAAAATGAAGGAATTCCCCTTTGCCAAGATACAGGTGTAACTTTAGTTTATTTAGAAATAGGACAAGATGTTCACTTTATAGGAGGAGATTTAAAAGAAGCTATTCAAGAAGGAGTAAGGCAGGGTTATAAGGAAGGATATTTACGGAAATCGGTGTGTCATCCCTTGAGTAGGGAGAATACAGGTGATAATACACCTGCTATTATGCATTTTGAAATAGTGGCTGGTGATAAAGTGAAGATTACCGTTATGCCCAAAGGAGCCGGCAGTGAAAATATGTGCACCGCCACGGTGTTGACACCAGCGGCCGGACTTAAAGGTATTGAACAATTTGTCTGCCAAACCATAGAAAGAGCAGCGGTTAATACTTGTAGCCCACTAATTGTAGGGGTAGGTATTGGAGGCACCATAGATAAAGCAGCCTTTTTAGCCAAAAAGGCATTATTACGTCCTGTTGGCGAGAGGGCAAGAGATAAAACTTTGGCAAAATTAGAAGAGAAGTGGCTAGAAATGTTCAATAATTTGGGCTATGGTCCTTTGGGTTTAGGAGGAAGAGTTACTTGTTTGGATGTTCATATAGAAACTCATCCTTGCCATATTGCTAGCCTACCTGTAGGGGTAAATGTGCAATGCCACGCCCATAGGTTGAAAACCATAGTAATTTAATAGTTTAAGGAAATTAAATGGGATTTACCTTAACATATAAAGGCTTTTATTTTTTAATCCGCTATATTTCTTGGTGGTGTGCGGTCACGCACAGGCAGGGGGGCGAAACACTACCTCCTAACTAAAAATTTTTAAAGAGGATGATATGCAAATCAAGACGCCTTTAAGGGAGGAATTATTGCTTAATTTAAAGGCTGGGGATGAAGTGTTTATTAGTGGGACTGTTTATACGGCGAGGGACGCTGCCCATAAAAGGTTAGTTGAATTAATTAAAAAAGATGAGCCATTACCCTTTTCTTTAAAGGGGCAAATTATCTATTATGTAGGGCCTACCCCAGCTCCACCAGGCCGTCCCATTGGATCCGCAGGACCTACTACTAGTTCTCGTATGGATGTTTATACCCCTACTTTGTTAGCTGCTGGCCTAAAAGGCATGATTGGTAAAGGTAAAAGAAGTAAAGAAGTGATAGAAGCTATTAAGAAATATAAGGCCATTTACTTTGTAACTATAGGAGGGGCAGGGGCATTACTGTCTCAATGTATTTATGAGGCCAAAATCATAGCCTATCCCGAACTAGGAGCAGAGGCTATTTATGAATTAAAGGTGAAAAGGTTGCCTTTGTTTGTGGCTAATGATATAGAGGGAAACGATTTATATGAAATGGGAAGGAGGTTGTATCAACTTGCGCCTTGTCCTTAAAAAAAACAAACACATTTTACAAAAAATAGAAGAAATCAGTGGCGAAAATGTATTTGCTTGTTATCAATGTGGGATGTGCACTGCTGGTTGCCCTATGGTTTCAGAGATGGATATTTTACCCAATCAGGTAATTAGATTATTACAATTAGGGGCCATGGAAGAAGTAATCAATACTCGCACAGTTTGGTTATGCGCATCTTGTTATACCTGTGGAGCCAGGTGTCCAAAAGGAGTAAATTTGTCTAGGCTAATGGAGGCCATAAGGTTGATGATCTTAAGAGAGCAAAACCAAGATTATGT
>Ga0190305_1000174_pt1 | contig 17267 bp, 17 predicted proteins | sample 48700723_MG_FD_161678 | JGI IMG/M metagenome (GOLD analysis project Ga0190305, IMG submission 161678) | Hydrothermal vent sediment bacterial communities from Southern Trench, Guaymas Basin, Mexico - 4870-07-2-3_MG | ecosystem: Environmental > Aquatic > Marine > Hydrothermal vents > Sediment ... | reverse complement strand
CGACTCCAAAAGAGATCGAGAAGATAATGCTTCTGGCGAGAAAAGGCAAGATTATAGCAAGTTTTGGAGACATGATAAATGTTCCGGGAGAAAAAGAGTCTCTGAGGGATCTAAAGGGAGAAGGATGTGATATAAGAACTGTTTACAGTATAGAAGACGGTGTAAACATAGCAGAGGAAAACAGAGACAGAGACGTTATTTTTATGGCAGTTGGATTTGAAACAACAGCTCCTTCCACTGCCTCTGTTATTTTAGCAGATCCACCCTCCAATTTTTCCATTTTAAGCTGTCACAGGATGATCCCACCAGCTTTAAAGGCGATACTGGAGATGGGAGAGATCAGAATAGATGGTTTTATCGAACCAGGTCATGTCTCCACGATCATCGGTACAGAGCCTTACGAGTTTCTCTCTGAGGATTATAAAATCCCCCAGGTAATAGCAGGCTTTGAACCTATAGATCTTCTGATGAGTGTATGGATGCTTGTGAAGCAGGTAGAAAAGGGAGAGGCAATTGTAGAAAATGAATATACAAGAGCTGTAAAAAAAGAGGGAAACCTAAAAGCGCAGAAAATGCTGAGAGAAGTGTTTGAAAAAGAGGATGCAAAGTGGAGAGGTTTTCCCGTTATTCCGGGATCAAAAATGAAACTGAAAAAGAAGTTTGAAGAACATGATGCAGAGAAGATATTCGAAGATGAACTTTATGAGATAGATGAAAAGGAGTTTTCAGAGCCTGAAGGCTGTCGGTGTGGTGAGGTACTTCGTGGATTGATAAGATCTGAAGAGTGTCCTCTATTTGGGAAGAGATGTATCCCATCACATCCAGTTGGACCATGTATGGTGAGTATAGAGGGAAGCTGTAATATAGAGTACAGATATGGAAGAAGAAACTCAGATTATTCAAACTCTCCATAATCTTTCTTAAACGGTGACATTTCTCTAAGCTCAGAAACGATTTCTGGAAGAACTTTAAGTAAATAATCCACATCTTTTTCGGTATTATCTTTCCCCAGTGTGATTCTTAAAGATCCATGGGCATCCTCTGGCTTCAACCCTATTGCAAGAAGGACATGACTTGGTTCCAGAGATTTTGATGAACATGCAGAGCCTGTGGAGGCTTCTATGCCTCTTGAGTCCAGTAACAGAACTAAGGATTCACCCTCTATAAATCTGAAAGAGAAATTGGCATTTATAGGTAACCTCTTCTTTGGATGTCCGTTCAGGAATGTGTTATCTATTTTCAGGACATTATCTATTATTTTATCTCTTAGTTTTTCCAATCTTGGCATTGTCCTCGGTCTTTCTTCTTCTCCTATCTTCATAGCTTCTCCAAATCCAGCAATTCCTGCTATATTCTCTGTCCCTGATCTCAATCCTCCTTCATGCCCTCCTCCATGCATTAAAGGATCAATCTTCACACCTTTTCTTATATAGAGGCATCCCACTCCCTTTGGTCCAAATATCTTGTGAGATGAAATGGAGAGCATATCAACATTCATCTTTTTTACATCTATCGGGATTTTCGTAACACTCTGCACAGCATCTGTATGTAAATACGCATTGGATTCTCCAACGATCTTTCCTATCTCCTCCATATCCTGAATGGTCCCGATCTCGTTATTTGCATGCATTATGGATACAAGAATTGTATCATCTCTTAAAGAAGCTTCAAGAACTCCTGAATCTATAAGTCCGTATCTATCAACATCCAGATATGTTACTTCAAAACCTATCTTTTCAAGCCATTTGCAGGTATTCAATACACAGTCATGCTCTATCTTTGTGGTAATTATATGCTTTCCTTTATCTTTATTTGCAAAGGCAATACCTTTTATCGCAAAATTATTTGATTCTGTACCTCCTGAAGTAAAATATATCTCGGAGGGATCTGCATTTATCACTTTTGCTATCTTCTCTCTTGCTTCTTCCAAGGCTTTTTTCGCTTCCTGCCCCATGGAATGAAGTGAGGAAGCATTTCCATATTTTTTATCAAAATAAGGTAGCATGAACTCCAGAACTCTTTTATCCACAGGAGTTGTCGCTGAATGATCCATATATATCATTTTTTCACCCCCTTCTTATAATTCTCAATAGCTTTTTTCAATCCATCTGCAGCCAAATTAGAACAGTGCATTTTTATTGGTGGTAATCCATCCAGTGCATCTGCAATATCTTTTTTTGTTATTTTTTCTGCTTCCTCCAGTGTTTTTCCTTTTGCAAGTTCTGTTATCATAGAAGATGTGGCTATTGCCGCAGCACATCCCATAGTTTCCCATCCTATATCTTCTATCCTGTTATCCTTTACCTTGATATAGATGTACATAACATCCCCACAGACAGGATTCCCAACCTTACCGACAGCATCGTAATCTTTAAGCTTCCCCTTATTCCTGGGATTCATGAAATGATCTATCACCTTCTGAGAATACATGATAATATAACAGTGTTATAACTTAAAAAGGTTTGCACTTCTCTTACGAAACCTTTTTTATACTCACCAAAAATAAGATACATGAACGAAGAACAGCTCTTAAGAAAAGCAAAAAAACCTGGAGAGGATGCTCTAAAATTACATCCCTTCTATAAAGGAAAGATAGAGATAACATCCAAATGTGTCATTCGTGATTTTAACGATTTTGCGATATGGTATACTCCTGGAGTTGCAGAGCCATGTAAGGTAATAGAAAAAGACAGAGAAAAATCATTTGAATTAACGAATAGATGGAACACAGTGGCTGTGGTCTCTGATGGAACAAGAGTCCTTGGTCTTGGGGATATAGGCCCTGAAGCTGCCCTTCCCGTAATGGAAGGAAAGGCATTACTTTTTAAATATTTAGGAGGAGTGGATGCATTTCCTATATGCTTAGACACAAAAGATCCCGAAGAATTAATAAAAACTGTAAAACTTCTTAAGCCTTCTTTTGGAGGAATAAATCTTGAAGATATAGAAAAACCAAAATGCTTCTATATTCTTGAAAGATTGAGAAAGGAGATGGATATTCCAGTGTGGCATGATGATCAGCAGGGTACAGCTACAATAGAAGTAGCTGGAGCAATAAACGCCCTTAAGTTTGTGGGAAAAAAATTGAATGAAGCAAAAATTGCAATGGTCGGAGCTGGAGCTGCAAACATAGCTATAGCAAGAGTCTTAATAAAGGCTGGAGCTGAGAAGGGAAATATAATCATGGTAGATTCAAAGGGGATACTGAATGCTCAGAGAAAGGATATAGAATCCCAGAAAGATTCCAATCCATATAAGTGGGATATGTGTATAAATGCAAACAGAGAGCAAAAAGAGGGAGGAATAAAAGAAGCATTAAAAGATGCTGATATAGTCATAGCAGCCTCCAAACCAGGTCCTGGTGTTATAAAAAAAGAGGATGTTGAAGGAATGGCAGATGATGCAATTGTGTTTGCAACGGCTAATCCTGTACCTGAGATATGGCCATGGGAAGCCAAGAAAGCTGGTGCAAGAATAGTGGCTACGGGGAGAAGCGATTTTCCAAATCAGATAAATAACTCCTTAGGATTTCCGGGAATATTCAGAGGGACTCTGGATGTCAGAGCCAAAACTATAACAGATGATATGTGTCTTGCTGCTGCTTACGAGCTTGCAAAAACAGCGGAGGATAAAGGATTGAGAGAAGATTATATAGTCCCCACAATGGATGAATGGGAGGTATTTCCAAGGGAGGCTGCTGCCGTTGGTGTTCAGGCTATAAAAGATGGGGTTGCAAGGGTAAAAAAATCCAGAAAAGAACTGTTTGAAACTGCGGAAGAGATAATAAAAAGAGCAAGGGATGAAACAAAATTTTTGATGAGAGAAGGGTTTATCAGAGACCCCGGTAATTCTATCTAAAACTTTATAAAGAAAAATTTAAAATATAGTTATGGTGAGTTTATGAAAAGATATATAATAGGGGTGTTGATCTTTGTTCTCGTCTTTGCATCTATGTGTGAGGAGAAGGAGACAGAAATCACGAAGGAGAATATAGGAGAAAAGGTTGCTGAAGCCTATAAAGATGTGGAAACATATTCCATGAACACAGAGATGACTGTAACAGTAACTGGAAATGTGGACGGAGAAGAAAAAACGATCACAGTTGTAAATAAGCAGGAAAGTGTTTATGACAGGAAAAACTCGAGACAGAAGCATCATTCAAAGGTAACAATGAGTGGAGAAGGGATGAATTATACAGTTGAGGAGGAGATATACCTCTTCGGAAAAACTCTATATATAAAAATACTTGGTGACTGGTATAAAAAAGAACTGGAGGAGCCTCCGGAACTTGATGATGTGAGATCCTTCAGAGAACTTTTCAGCAATTCAGAGATATCTGAGATGAAGGTAGTTACATATGGTGGAGAGAAAGTGTACTATGTTACACTCACGCCAACTCTGAGCAAAATGGTGGAAACATTTGAAAAGACACAGAAACTTTACAGGGAACTGGGAATAGGAAATGAGATGACCTTAGGAGATCTTGAAGAGTCTGTGGAAGACTTCAAAATCCATTACTGGATATCAAAGAAGGATCTACTGATAGTAAAAATGCAGATAGAATTAAATCAGAGATACTCCGAAGAAATTGAGGGAAAGGGACATACAGAGATAGTGACACTTATAACAGATTACAATAAATATCCTGATATTAAACTGCCAGAGGATGCGAAGTACGCTGAAGACTGGGATAAATCTCCATTTGCACAGTATAAGAAAACAGAAGAGGAGATAGAAAAGCTGAATACAGGAATCAGGATAACAAATATAACAAATGATGATAAAACATTTTACATAACAGTTGAAAACGGTACACTGTACGAAATATCCAGTGATGATGGAAACAAAGTACTTGATGTGGATGAAGACTCCAGAAAATCCGAGATGCATGTGACAATAATGGATGACTATGGTAAAACGATTGTAGATTATATTGTTGACAACAAAGGAAGCTATGCAAAGTTCACAGAGGAACCTATACTCCCTTATGCAGAGGAACAGATAGAGATAACTGTCTCTGAGATAAAACCAGGAGTGACATACAGAATAATTATTGAGGCTGCAGAAGAGAAAACAGAAGAGATATATACCGCCATATAACTTTTTCTCTCTTTCTTTTTTAAACCAAAAATTTTTTAACTGTGGAAAAAGAGTAATGTTATACCCCGCGGGGGTTGCCGAGCCTGGTTAAAGGCGATGGACTCAAGATCCATTCTCGCAGGAGTTCGGGGGTTCGAATCCCCTCCCCCGCATAATTAGCCTGTGTTCCGTTCTTACAGTGAAATTTTATTTTATCCTCCCCTGAGCTGTAATTTTTGTACCATTTCAGTATATATGCCAACCACATATATAATATATTACATATATGTAAAAGATATTCCTCGACTCTTTGATAGAATTCTGGAGAAGGTGGGGAATGAAGCTTATGATCCACTCTTCATATCAGAAAATACTTTTTACAGGAATCTCTAGGAGATCTTTAATGATCCTGAGTATATCCAGGATAGATACTCCAATAGTAAGGCAATGAATATAGTTGTTCTGCTTGTTAATGAAATAATCAAATCTAAAAACTATAATTTTTTACCTGAAAATTTGAAATTGGCATGGAATTTTTTAATAAAAAACCAAATTTCAGATATATATAAGAATATTATTTTTTCACTACATAATTTCTTAAATTATCTTTCTAAATTCACACCCTGGTGCAAGTCCCGTGAGGATAGGAGCTGAAGAAGATGCACAGGATATCTTCTCAGTTCTCCATGGAAGTTTTGGAACTATTCCAAATTCCAATCAATCAGAAGTAACTGGTCCATACCGTTCCCGATGTTCATAAAGCTCAGGTGTAAAATATCTACCCATGAGCCCTTTAACTCATACTACTATTTTCTAAGAAATATTCCTTGAGGGTCTAATTTATGTAGAATTTCTATTTCTTTTTCTGTAGGTTCTTTTGTTGTTTCTATTTTTTCTGGAATTAGGATATCAAAAGAACTATTCTCCTTTATCTCGTCAATTGTAACACCAGGATGAAGAGAAACGAGTTTCATCTTTTTTGTTTCATCATCAAATCCATAAACAGCGAGTTGCGTAATTACTCTATAAGGACCAGTTCCATATGGTAATCCTGCCTTTTCCCTTGCTTTAGGACCAGTAAGATATCCAGGCGTTGTAAGAAAATCCAGTTCTTTTACAAATTTTCTTTTATTTTGTTTCATTATTATAACAGTACGCCATGCCCATGAACCTATATCATTTGCTCCTCCACTACCTGGAAATCTAATTTTAGGATTTTTCCAGTTCCCTATTACAGTGGAGTTCAAGTTTCCATAAACATCTATCTGTGCTCCTCCAATGAATCCATAGTCTATTAGTCCAGCTTGTCCGTTAGACATTACACTGTGCATGCTTCCCGCTTGGAGAGCTTTATAGAATGTTCTCGACTCTCCCACAGAGACAGGAAGTACAGGGGGAAGTGGACCCACTCCTCCCGCTTCAAATATCATAGTAAGATTTGGTGCATGAGTCTTTTGGGCTAACATAGCAGCAATCATTGGAAGACCTGTACCTACCATCACTGTTTTTTTATCTTCTAATATATGAGAAGCTGTACAAGCCAAAAATTCCATTTGGGTATACATAAAAATCACCTTTCGGACCATGGATATTCTGCTAATTTTTTATATGATTCAACTTCTTTTAGATATTTCATCTTTTTTCTACCTCCTACTAGCTCCAAATATTCTTTAAAATCTTCCACTCCATATACATATTCCTCCAGATATTCTTTTACTCCTTCTTCTGTTTTTGATAATCTCAGCCATTCCCCAATATGTTCTTCATCAAAGTAATACATAAAAGGCATTTCACACGGATGGGATCCGTAACGTTCTTCAATGACAGCATCTACAAGATAATACGGGATAACAGTTTTATCAGGATTTTTCCTTATCTCCTCATTATCTATGATTTCCTCTGTTGTAATTAGAACTCTTCTTGCTGCACATGCAAGTTCAACATCTTCTATCTTTATTCCATCTATCTGAGCATTACCGTATTTATCACACCTATGGACATGTATTAATGCAACATCAGGATAACAGGCAGGCAAAAGCACAATAGGTTTTCCACTCCATGGATCCTTTGCTAACATAGCGGAACTTTTTTCAAATGTATCGGTACCTGCCATTACTCTACACGGTACAAAAGGAATACCCATCATAGCCGCAAGGAATCTCCATTGGTATCCACCATTACTTATTTCTGCCAATACTTTACACTGTCCACTCTCGACCTTTCTTCTAGAAGCAGGTGATAATCCTCTTAATTCATGTCCGAAAGCATATGCCACCTCTATCTTGTTAACACATCCTGCAGCAATAAGAATATCTGCGTCATGAACTGCTGTTTTCGCTGCTAATGTTAAATCTCTCTTTTTTTGTCTTATAATCTCATATAATAGACACATAGGAACTCTTATATGTCCGAATCCTCCGTTTGCTAATAAACTCCCATTCTTAACAAATTTTCTTACTGCTTCTTTTGCATTCATTCTTTTGTCTTTCATCTCTCTGGATTTGTTCTTCAGTATCCATTCTCTATTTTCATCGGGATCGTGCCATCCTACTAACTCTCCTTTCCCTTCTTTTAGTATTTCCATGAGATCACCTAAAGACAATGGTACCGTTCTCGGTCTCTATTCTCACCTTTTTTCCTATTTCTGGCTCTGTTAAGACTATACCAGTAATTTTTATCCCTCTTTCCAATTCTGCCACTCCAGAGGTATAAGGCGCTCTGTCTTTAAACTTCGTGGATGGGACATGAATAGTCGTGTAGCTGAGTATTTTTCCTTCATTTTTGATTTTTATAAGTTCAAGATCAGAACTAAAGCATTCTTGACAGAGCACCTTAGGAGGTAAATTTAAAGTTCCACATTTTTTGCATTTTAGAACAAGAAAGTCACCCTTCTCCAAACTTTTTATAAACTTATTATATGTGATCATTTTTTCATCTCCTTAAAATATGAACTGTGGCTGTGGCTCCCGAGCCTCCGACATTATGTGCTAGCCCTATCTCGGCTCCACTCACCTGTCTTTTACCTGCTTCTCCCCTCAATTGTTCCACAAGCTCTACTACCTGAGCAACTCCTGTTGCACCTACAGGATGTCCTTTAGCTTTTAACCCTCCTGAAACATTTATGGGGATTCTTCCATCTTTCTGAGTTTCTCCCTCTTCCACACCTTTTCCACCTTCACCTATCTTAAAGAAGCCTAATCCCTCTGTGGCAATTATCTCGGCTATGGTAAAACAATCATGAACCTCTGCAAGGTCAATATCCTCTGGCGTGACTCCTGCCATTTTATAAGCTGTCCTTGCAGCTATCTCTGCAGAGACTATTCTTGTAATATCCTTTCTTCCCTGGAGAGATATGGAATCAGAACCCTGTCCACTTCCTATAATCTCTATTGGTGTTTCAAATTTGTTAAAATATTTTTCAGATACCATAATAACGGCCGCTGCACCATCTGAAATAGGACAACAATCAAAAAGTTTTAGTGGTTCTGCAATCGGCCTTGCGTTTAATGCATCTTCTATCGTGATCTCCTTATGAAAATGAGCATTTGGATTATCCATTGCATTTTTATGATTCTTAACAGAAACCATAGCTAACTGTTCTTCAGTTGTTCCGTATTTTTTCATGTGTGCTCTTGCTATTGTGGCGTATAAACCTGGAAATGTCAAGCCTGCATTGTATTCAAATAAGTTATCGGCTCCCAAAGCGAGTGCATCTGTGACTTCTAATGTTCCTTTCTCAGTCACCATTTTCTCAGCTCCGCCTACCAAGACGGTATCATAAAACCCACTGGCTATAGCGAAATATGCATCTCTCAGAGCTACTCCGGAGCTTGCACATGCATTTTCAAATCTTATTGCTGGAATATATCTGAGTCCAAGTCCTTCTGCCATCAAAGGACCCATATGAGCCTGATGTTCTAGAACACTTCCTACTGCATTCCCAAAATAAAGCGCTTCTATACCCTTTGGATCTATAGAAGCATCCTCTATAGCCTTAAAAGCCGCTTCATAGAAAAGTTCTCTACTACCTTTCTCCAAGTGTTTTCCAAATTTTGTTATTCCAATACCGACAATGCCCACCTTCCTCAACTGTGTCACCTCTTTAAGCTCAGGATCTTTCTTGCTTCATCTGGAGTTGCAATTTTTCTGTCTAAATCATCAGCAAGCCTAACTACCCTTTCTACAAGTTCTGCATTGCTTTTGGCAAGAACCCCTTTTCGTAAGTATATATTATCTTCGAGTCCTACTCTTACATGCCCCCCCATTGTTATAGCTGCTGCTGCTATATTGAACTCATTCTTTCCAACACCTATAACTGACCAGGTATAATCTTTACCGAAAAGATTGTCCGCTGTATTTTTCAAATGCACCAATTGATTTATATCAGCTCCTATTCCTCCTAAGGTTCCCATCACAAACTGCATGTGTATCGGCTTTTTTAAAATCCCTTTACTCAGCATAAATTTCGCATTATACAGATGTCCGACATCATATATTTCTAATTCCGGCTTTACTCCATTTTCATACATTACTTTACAAAAGTATTCCATATCACCAAATGTGTTTAAAAATGCATTATCTTTAGTTAATTTACAGTATTCTACTTCCCATTCATATTTCCATTCCTTTATTTTGTCTAAAAGTTGAAACAATCCGAAATTCATAGATCCACAATTAAAAGATGCCATATCCGCCTTTAATTCTGGAACTACTCTTATCCTTTCTTCTCTTGTCATTCCCAAAGCACCACCAGTTGTAGTACATATTATCACATTGCTCTTCTTTTTCACTAAATCAAAGATTTCTCTCCATACATTTATATCCGGGGTAGGTTCGCCTGTTTTTGGATTTCTCGCATGTAGATGTACTACGGCAGCTCCGGCTTCTTCGGATCTTCTTGCTTCCTCAGAGATCTGTTCAGGTGTTATAGGTATATAAGGCGTCATCGTAGGAAAAACACCAGAACCTGTAAGAGCTGCTGTAATTATCAATTTCTCCATTTTTTTCACCTCTATGGATTATTTCTCTATTATTGCTACGACTCTTGCCCATCCTGCAGAGCCGCCTTTGAGTTTAACAGGAAAACATGCCACTTTGAAGCCAAAAGGAGGTAATTTATCAAGATTTGCCAGTTTTTCAATATGACAATACATTTTTTCTATGCCTACCCTGTGAGCTGCCCAGAGTATTCTTTTATCTTTTGTCTTTTCAAACTCCTCTTTTATCGCCCAGAAAGGTCTGTCAAAACCCCAGGCATCTATTCCCATGACCCTCACACCTTTATTAATGAGATAAAGCGTAGATTCTCTTCCCATTCCACAGCCAGCATCGAAATATTCCTTCTTTCCCCACAGTTTATCTGCACCTGTCTCTATTAACACTATATCAAAAGGCTTTATCTCATAATTTATTTTTTTAAGACCCTCTTTTACATCCTCAACAGTTATAACAGATCCTTTTGGTTTATATCTCATGTCTAGAACTACACCATCTCCATAAAACCATTCCAAGGGCATTTCATCAATGGTAGGTGCTTTTTTGCCTTCAGATATAGGAAAATAATGCCAAGGAGCATCTACATGTGTTCCTGCATGAGCACACATCTGAACCTGATCATTAGCCCACGCCATTCCATCAGGAAGATCATCTTCACTGCACCCAAAAAATTTTTTCATCGATTCAACAGTTTCCTTATGTCCTACATGCCTCACTTTTACCGGAAGTGGCTCAGAAGGGCTGTCTTCTGTCGGAACACTCAGATCTATTATCTCAATTTTTTTCATTTTTGTTCCTCCTATGCTTTTTATTATTCTACACATAGATCCTATATAAACCTTTATAAACTTTTCGCTTAAAACATAGATTTTGATCTAATTTGTTGAAAAAGTAGTATTCTAAAAAACAATTTTGGTTATACTTATCTGGCTAGTGTTCAAATATTTATACACACAATTTGTCTATATGAAATCTTGGCGTTAAGTATTTATATTGGCGACATCTATATAAGAAAAAAGATAAGGTGATCATATGTTAAAAGGAAGGAAAGTAAGTAAAAGATTTGGAGGAGTGCAGGCGCTCAGAGCTCTTGATTTTGATGTAGAGAAAAAAAAGATAGTGGGATTAATAGGACCAAATGGCTCGGGGAAAACTACACTTTTTAACGTAATTACTGGATTCTATGTCCCTGAAGAAGGAGAGATTTATTTTAAAGAAAAAAATATAACTAAGATGAAGCCATATAAGATATCAAGACTGGGGATAGGGAGGACTTTTCAGATAGTTAGACCTTTTGAAGACCTAAGTGTTTTAGAAAATGTAACTATCGGGGTATTGTATGGAAATAAAAATATAAACAGTACTAAAGAAGCTGAGAGAGAGGCTGAAAGAATTCTTGAGTATACAGGAATAAATGAGTTAAAAGATAAACCTGCAGGAAGCTTAAAGCTTGTAGAAAGAAAAAGACTGGAAGTCGCAAGAGCATTAGCTACTGAGCCAGAGCTCCTCCTTTTAGACGAGGTTTTTGCAGGACTCACACCTACTGAGATGGAAAAATCTATAGATCTTATATACTCTTTACGGGATGAGATGGGCGTTACGCTATTTATGATAGAACATGTTATGAAAGCCATAATGAACACATGCGATAAAATAATTGTAATTCACCATGGAGAAAAAATTGCAGAAGGTGTTCCTGAAGAAGTTGCAAACAATAAAGATGTTATTGAAGCATACTTAGGTGATTATCATGCTTAACGTTAAAAATTTAGATGTTTTTTACGATCGTCTTCAGGCTTTGAGGAATGTTTCTATTAAAGTAGAAGAAGGTGAGTTTGTAGCTATAATCGGAAATAATGGTGCAGGGAAAACAACGCTGCTAAAAACAATTTCAGGGCTTTTAAAACCCAGATCGGGAGTTATAGAATTTCAAGGAAAAAGGATAGACTTATTACCTCCCCATGTGATCTGTGAGATGGGAATAATACAAGTTCCAGAAGGAAGAAAATTGTTTCCGAAGATGAAAGTTATCGAAAACTTAGAGTTAGGAGCATTTACTCCAAAAGCAAGGAAACATAGAAAGGAAACGATAAAAAAAGTGTATGATCTATTTCCAATACTGGAAAAAAGAGAGAAACAAATTGCAGGAACATTGAGTGGTGGACAGCAGCAGATGCTTGCAATAGGGAGAGCTTTAATGTCGATGCCACAACTTTTAATGTTAGATGAACCTTCATTGGGGCTTGCACCAAAAGCAGCTTCAGAGATTTTTAGTGCAATGGAAGCTTTGAATAAAGAAGAGGGATTAACGATCCTTTTAGTTTCTCAAGAATGTCTCCAAGCCTTAAAGCTTGCAAAAAGGGCATATGTCCTAGAGAATATGGAGATAGTCTTAGAAGGCAGGGGAAAAGATCTCATTAATAATCCAAAAGTTAAAGAAGCTTATTTGGGGATTTAAATAAAAAAAATATTAATTTTTGGAAGCTTTTTTTCTTTTTTTCATGAACCCCTTTATGGATGCCATGATCCCTGTAGGCATAAATACGACTACACCTATAAATAATAAAGCATAGATTATCCTTGCAATCTCTGCCCCTATGAAAGATGTCAAAAGTTCATTTATTATTGTTATAGTACCAGCGCCTATTATTGGACCCTGCCATGTACCTCTTCCTCCAAATAATGCCATCAAAACAAGTATTATAGAAAGCGTCGGATCAAACATGGAAGAAGGATGTATAAATGTTATGTAATAGGAGTATATTCCTCCTATTATCCCTGGAAAAAATGCGCTGAGACCAAACGCAATCAATTTAAGTTTGGTAGTATTTATACCAAGTGTTTGGGCTACATCTTCATCCTCTCTGATTGCTCTTAATCCTGCTCCTAATTTTGATCTTTCTATATGTATTGTAAAAAGCACTACTATTATCATTAAGATAAGCATTGCCTCATAAAATATGGCTCTTGTTACAAAAATATCATGTTTCATTAGAGGCAACCATAATCCAACATTCCCTCCAGTAAAATTAAGATTTAAAAAGACTATCTGAATTACCCACGCAAAACAAAGTGTTACTACAGCAAAATATGGTCCTTTTAATCTCAGACATGGATACCCCACTATCAGAGCTAATATTACTGCCAAAATTCCACCAATTCCTGCAGTAAGAAATGGGGACAATCCATAGTTAATCATAAGTATTGCGGTAGTATAGCCTCCTACACCAAAGAAAGCTGCATGACCAAAGCTCAGATATCCCGTATACCCTCCAATCAAGTTCCAGCTTTCACACAATGCAATGTACATGAACATTGTGAGAAACAGGGTCATTAAATAGATCGGAGGCTTAGCTAAGGGTATTACACCCAGAATAAAAATCATCAAGATACTTATAAGAATATTTTTATTGATCTTCATTTTTCACACCTTAAATAATCCCTGTGGTTTTATAAGGAGAATTATTATCAGCAAAACAAATACTATGGCATTTACCCACTGATAACTTATAAGAGCACCACTCAGCCCCATCACTATCCCGAGGATCAAGCCTCCTGCTGCGGTACCTACAACGCTGCCAACACCTCCAACGATAACAACTAAAAACATAAACAAGAGCCATACGTTATGTAAACTTGGATAAAAGCTGTACATAAATGCCATACAAACTCCTCCTACACCTGCAGAAGCTATCGCTAGTCCGAATGTTATCATTGAAACTCTGTCTATGTTTATTCCTACAAGAGCAGATCCTTCCCTTTCCTGCCATACAGCCTGAACTGCCTTTCCTGTGTATGTTTTATGCAGGAAGAAGTAAATTGCTGCTAAGCAAGACATAGCCAGGATAAATCCTATTACCGATGGGATTGAAAGGGATATTCCACCTACAAAAAAAGATTCTCCTGTATACCGTGTGTTCATTACCCTTGGGCTTGCACTCCATGCATAAAGCATTAAATTTTCTATCAAGATCCCCAGTCCAAAACAAAGAAGCATCGAAGATACTGTAATATCTTTTGAATGTTGGATCCTTTTTATAAGAAGCTCGTAAACTCCCGCTCCTATAACAAATAACATAGGAACTATGACTATAAGCGATAACAGAGGGTCCACTCCAAAATTTTTTAATAGCCAATATCCTATATAAGCAGAAACAACTCCAAATGCACAGTGAGATAAGTTAATGACTTTCATAACTCCCCAAGTAAGACTGAATCCAACTCCCATAGCAGCGTATATTCCACCCATTAAGATCCCACTTATCAGAGACTGAATGATAAGACCCTGTGATATCATAATCTCACCCAAAAAATAAAAAAATAAAAGATTATTTCTTCTTCCATTCTGGCTTTGGGTACACAGGCTCTGCAGTTCTAACATTTAATGGGTATATCAGTTCAACTTCTCCGTTGATTACTTGCGTACAGTACATATACGGTTCTGGTAATCCTCTTTCGTCAAATTTGAAATCTCCACCTATGGTAGATATTGTATGTGTTCTTAGATAGTTTGCAATTGCGTCCTGGTCTAATGATCCAGCACCTTCTACACCTTTCTGGAGAACCTGCATCCAGCAGTATCCAAACAGGAAGTATTGAGGTGCATCTATACCCCATCTTTCTTGAGCCACTTTGTTGAGTTTGTCTATTCCTTCAAAAGGTAGTTTATTGTGCATTGCAGTACCTGAGAATACATAGTTTCCGTCTTCACCAAGTTCGCTGATCCATTCAGGAATAATGCATCCAATAGACTGGAATATGGCTTTTGGATTGTAATCCAGAGACTTACATGCACGCATTGTCAAAACACCATCTGCAAAGAAACCATTTGCAAACAAAACATCAGCTCCCGATTCTTTAGCCTTTGAAACTAAAGGTGTTGCGTCTGCTAAGGGTAGATCGTACCTATCATCGACTACGATCTCAATTCCATACTTCTTACATCCATTTACTATACTCTCTCTGCATGCTTCACCAATAACGTTGTTCATTGTGAGTATGGCCGCTTTTTTTGGCCTCTGATCTGCAGGCAAAGTTCCTATAAATCCCCAGAAGCCATCAGCCCACCATTGTCCCATAAGCGGTGGTCCACCGAAACAATATTTGTATCCCTGCTCAAACGAATACATATGTCCTCCCATCGAGTTATAAACCATTTTATACTTTTCTGCAATTGGCATCTGAGCCGTACACGCCGTTCCGGGGTATCCTCCCAAAAGCAGATCTACTTTGTCCACGGTTATAGCCTTTTCTAAGTAATTAGCTGCTTTTGTTTTATCACTCTCGTCATCATAGATTATCAATTTTACTGGTCTTCCAAGAAGACCTCCTTTCGCATTGATCTCCTCTGCCCAGTATTCGTATCCTCTTTTAATCCAAACAGCAGTATCTGCAAATTTCCCTGTAAGAGGCAGTGATCCTCCAATTAAAATGGGTTCTTTTTTTTCTTCCATTTCCTTAGGCGTTTCTTGTGGTTTTTCACTTATACAGCCACTAAACACAGTTGCAAATACTAAAATAGCCAAGAATGGTGCCACCATTTTTTCCATTTTTTCTTTTTTCATTAACTCTCCTCCATATGTTATTGTTCATTTCACTAGTAATATGACAAGATCAGTATATAAAGTTTTCGTTTGAACAACAAAATGGGACCAAAAAATTGAATTTTGTCTTACTAATTTTCAAACAAAGATAAAAATTTTTGCTCATATAACAATTCATAAACTCTCTTTAAGTTTTTTAATAATTTTTATCGGAAAAGAAGTTTTATACTCTTTCACTATAGGTCCAAAATGCTCCACTAAAATTCCCTTAGCTCTTAATTCATCTATCACTTTAGCATACCCCCTCTCATCCTCAGCCACTATTATCATGAAAGCATCATGAGCTCCTGCTAGTCTATTCACAACCTTCACTTCATCGATCTCTGCGGCTTTCTCTAAAACTTTGTCTTTATCCTTAGAATTTATGGCAACTCCCAAGTCTGCTGTTTTGAATCCTAATTTTTCCATATTCACATTTACTTTGAACTCTATCACTTCTGTCTCCTCTAATTTATTAATTATATATTTTACTGTGGAGGGGGGGATTCCTGTTTTTTTAGATATGGATCTATAACTGGTCTTAGGATTTTCTAAAAGTTTTTCAATTATTTCTAGCTCTTTTTTGTTAAGAGATATTTTAGACATTAGATTCTAATTTGTATCTTAGTTTATATATTTTTCTATGCACCATACTGTTAAGTTAAGTGCTGTGTTTAGTTTTGAACTTTCTTCTCTCTCATCTTAAAACTATACAAATAGTCACCTCTATTAAATCCTCTTATTACAACATGCAGATAAGTAGCCTGAAGTCTCCCTTGTTACCGAGAATTTCAAAAGCATAGAAGGTTTTTGCATAACACATTGTGTCTCCAATTCTTGCTTCTCCTATAACCCTGTTCCTCTTTTAAGGTTTACTGAATAGATCCTCATGGTTTAAGATGAAGTGAAGATCAGAAAGAAATAGTTCAATCTCATCAACATCAAAAATAACCTTCTCTATGGAAATCCTATCAGACGGCTCTTTCTCATTTTTGTTCTTCTTTATATTAAAAGCTTTTACAGTTTTAACTTATATGAAAAGTCAAGGGATTGTACACCCACTTTAAAAACTTAAATTGTTCCTGGAGAAAATATATCATAGATCAAAAGGTCCTCTGTAACATTATAGATTGAGTGTTTTATGCCCTTGGGAACTCGTATTAGCATCCCTTTCTCAATTTCAAATTTTTTAAGCCCTTCAATAAACATTTTTGCATGTCCCGATAGAATATAAAGAATATCCTCACTTTTCTCGTGCGTATGTTCGGGAACAACAGCACCTTTTGGGATTTTTACCAGAAGGATTGAGATGCTATCCTCTCCAAACTCCTTTTTTGTTATTATGGGTTTAATAAGAACATTCTTTGCCGTTGGATGAGGACTCCACTCTCCTTCTTCTGTGTTGATAACTACTCTCATCGCTCTTTCCTCCTTATAAGAAATTGTTCGATCCTTATCTTATCTCCTTTATTTTACTCTTCCTCTCCTCCGTATTTCAATATTGTTCTTCTATCATAGATAGAAGAGATGAACCTGCCACATAGTGTCACGTTCATTTTCTAGTTAAATGCAACCGGATGGTACAGATATGTATGGGCTTATGATAGCTAT
>Ga0190305_1000169_pt1 | contig 17557 bp, 14 predicted proteins | sample 48700723_MG_FD_161678 | JGI IMG/M metagenome (GOLD analysis project Ga0190305, IMG submission 161678) | Hydrothermal vent sediment bacterial communities from Southern Trench, Guaymas Basin, Mexico - 4870-07-2-3_MG | ecosystem: Environmental > Aquatic > Marine > Hydrothermal vents > Sediment ... | reverse complement strand
AATTACAATGCCAGTAACTCCTTCACCCGCCCCTACAGTCTCACCTGTGGTCTCACCTACACCCACATCAACACCAATGCCGGGATTTGAAGCTGCATTCGCAATTCTGGGATTACTCGCAACATCACACCTCATATTAAAAAGAAGGAGAGCCGATAAGAAATGAACGGGAATGGGTTTTTGTCAGTTATGGTTTCCACTGCATTTGTTGCTTTTGGCATGCAAACGTGTTCCGCAATGCCAGCACCAATAGTAAGCGTTGAGCCATCGTATTTAAGAGTCTCTCCCGGTGAGAACTTTACAGTGAATATAACCATAGATCCTGAAGGCAATGAGATAGCCGGTGCTGAGTATGTCCTTCGTTTCGATAACGCATTGTTGAATGCGACTTCATTAACACCAGGCACATTCTTCAGCGGGTTTAATACCATGACCATGGGGGAAGGAACAAACAACACTATCGGTATGATAGATTACGGAGAATATATAATCGGTGGTGGAAGCGTAACCGAACTTGGAACGTTTACGACAATCACATTCCAGGTGATAGGCGAGTATGGAGTTAGCAAGTTAGACTTCGAGGCGGCTACATTAAGTAATTCCAGTGGTTATGGATTTTCAAATGTCACCATTAATAATGGAACATACGAGATAGAAACGGTAGAACAAACACCAACACCTACCCCTACTCAAGCATCAACTTCAATACCGTCTTCTGGAGGTGTGGACGGTGGAGGTGCATCTGAAACGCCTACACAAACGCCGGGTTCAAAACCCACATCAACACCAAAACCAACTTCTACTCCTGCACCAACTCAAACACAGGATTCGACACCAGCACCGACTCCTACGATAGCCCTCTTGCCATCACTAACACTAACACCAACACCAACCCTGACTATAACGCCAACGCCGAGTGCAACAGCTTCAAAGCCTCTGCATCAGTCAGAAAAGAAGAGTGATAGACTGAGACTGCCCGGATTTGAGGCTGCGGTTGCAGTAATAGGATTGCTTGCGATTTCATATTTGATATTAAGAGGGAAAGGAGGAGATAAATAAGTAAATGAATAAATTTTTGGTTTATACGATTCCTATCATTGGCATGTTTATTCTTGCACAAATCGGGTTTGCAGCATTGACAGTGGGTGGTTCAGGAACAGGACCGATAATAAGTGTTGAACCACCATTCCAAACCGTTTCAAAAGGTGAAAACTTCACCGTTGAAATCTATATTGACCCTGCGGGAAATAAGACCGCTGGTGCTGCTTACTTACTCTATTTTGACAATACGCTATTGAATGCAACTTCGTTAACCCCCGGCTCATTCTTCAATGGGTATGATACCCTGTCCGTAGGAGAAGGGATAAATAATACTGCTGGCTGGATAGATTATGGTGAATATATAACCGGTGGGGGATGGGTAACTGGTTCAGGAACGTTTACAACCATCACCTTTCAAGCAATTGGTGAACGAGGAATCAGCGAGCTTCGGTTCGACAAGGAGTGGACACAATTAAGCGACCTCAATGGTAGTAACGAAATTTCAAATGTTAGTATTAACAATGGAACGGTAGAAATTGTAGCTCCGCCTGGTGGTATTTTCGATACTAAAGCACCAGACAGACCATATCCAAGCATCTTCGGCGTCCATAACGGAACAATAACACCCAACCGGCGAATAGAAGTGAACAGGATATACACTTATGCATGCCCTGGCACTGGCGGACACACCGAATCCGTGCGGATATGGGGCAACGGCGTGAATGCACACGCAAACTGGAGTGGATATGCAGGCGACTGGCATAACCTTACGTTCAACACAAGTTTCACGCTCGAACCAGGTAAAGAATACAACTACACCATCCACACAGGCTCTTATCCTCAGATTATCCATCATCCCGGGGAATACAACGCAACAGGTGGTAAAATAATATGTGACGAGTTCATAGATGCGAATGGTAAAAAATACGAGGGCTGGATACCTGCTTTCAGGCTGTGGAAGAAGGAGGGCTGAAATAGAATGAAAAGAGCGATTATAGTTGTAATAATTGTTGGCATCATGGGCATACTTATACATGCAGCTTCTGCATCGTCACCCGTGATAAGCATTGAACCACCATTCCAAACCGTTTCAAAAGGTGAAAACTTCACCGTTGAAATCTACATTGACCCAGCGGGAAATAAGACAGCCGGTGCTGCTTACTTACTCTATTTTAACAATACGCTGTTAAATGCAACTTCGTTAACACCCGGTACATTCTTCAACGGATATGATACCTTAACCACTGGAGAGGGAATAAACAATACCGCTGGCTGGATAGATTATGGTGAATATATAACCAGTGGTGGATGGGTAAATAACTCTGGAACGTTTACAACCATCACCTTTCAAGCAATTGGTGAACGAGGAATCAGCGAGCTTCGGTTCGACAAGGAGTGGACGCAATTGAGCGATCCCGAAGCTAACCCAATAACCAATCTCACCATCAATAACGGAACCGTAGAAACAACAGGGGCACAGCCTTCAAGTCCGTTCCTCGTATATGGATATGTGTTTTACGAAAACAGCAGTGAATGCAGTAATCCTCATGTGAACATAACGAATCTGAACACGAGCGAGGAATGGCAGGCTGAGACTTCACCCACTTCTAACTACTACCAGCTCGTGCTTAGACATGGCATTGATATAGTTACAGGCGAGACACTGCAGCTCGATGTCAGAAGTCCGGATGGAAGTCAGTCAAAGATTGTTGAGTTCAAGGTAGCACCAGAAGAGGTCAACAAAGGCGGGAGATTCGATTCCAACATTACGCTTCCGGTTCCAAACCTGCAGACATGGTATCTTACCTCTGAAGCTAAACCCGGTGATGCACCAAACGCGAGCGATGGTTTGGAGCACGCGAAGGACAACCTGATGCACAAAGGTTCAGGAAGCGGTACAGGCGAATATTTTGATTTGAATTATACCAAAGTGGCATGGTTCTATGCGGATACCGGAGCCAAATGCGGGCTCGGATTTGGCGATAACCTGTGGAAAGCGCATATTCGGACAGAAGCAATAGAAGGTGATGAAGTAGGGCACAACCTCACAGTTGAGATTTGCAGGTTGGAAAAAGGCACCGGAGATGTAACCGTTATTGCCAGTCACACCGAGCAGTTAATCGCAGTGGGAACTAAACATCTATGGAACATAACCTGTGAAGACAACGTATCAACAACACAGGATTTCAGTACTGGCGATTGGCTCGCAGTTAGATTATCATGGGATTGCCCAACGGATGAACTCCAGATATACTATAAAGCCGAAGCCGGCAGCGACTCTTATATCGAAAGCCCTTCTACTGACCCCGGCTATCCAATTCCCGAACTGTCAACGCTCATCCTGTTCGCCTCTGGCTTGCTCGCACTGGTGGGGTATGTGCTGTTAGAGAGGGATAAGAGGAAACGTAAAAATAGGTGATTGCTTAAGGAATTCCAGTTCCTGTGCTTTATGCTCTCATTGCTCCTTTATAATTACTTACGCATCTCAGCAAAAATTCCCAAATGGGATAAAGGTATATCTTGTTCATATTTTCATATTTTGTATGCACATATAAATTACTTTGCACTACCATCACCCTCCTTGAACTCTGAATAGATGTTGAGATACTCCTTCACGGTGAAAGAGCTCATTTCAAGCGTTCTCGCGATTTCTTCGACACTCATATTCCTGTCCGCGAGCATGCGGACTTTATTAAAAGCTCTGATATACCTGTCACAGGCTTCCTCTGAGTGTTTTGTCCTCCTTGCAATCTCTGGAGTGAGATACCCTTCGAGATAAAGCCTGATTATGATTCTTTTATGCGTTATAGCCCTGCCGAGGTCATGAACAGTTCCTCTAGTCGGAACTACCTCCTTTGTTCTTTCCATGTATTCACGAACCTGCTTGCTCACGGTCGATGGCGATATATTCAATAGCAGAGCGATGTCATTATTGCTTAGAACGCCCCCTTGCTCGTATCCCTCCTTAAAAAGCCTTATTATCCTCTTCTCTCGAACTTCCCTCCTGGTGAATCCTGAGGACAGCATATCAATGTCTTCAGTAGATAAAAGAGTGAGTTTTACGGGCACTATCTCGGTATTGGAAGCGTTCTTACCGTAGTTTTGCCTCTCTTCGCGCTTCACACCGAGCCACATCACCTGCCCGGAATCAATGTCCATTGCGTAATCCTGCCTTTGCTCAATCAGCCGCAAGATATCGGAGGCAAACATCTCCCTCACTTTCTCACCGGAAATCATTGAATAATCCTTTTCTATGAGTGCTTTTATCTCTTCCTTCATCCCCTGCTCCAATTTCCGCCTTATCATATTGAATCTCTCTTCCCGGTTCAATTCTGAGCCACGCATCTTTACATCACTTCCATTGCTCTCGCTCTTTCCCTCAAATTTTTTCCCCTGAAATACCTGCTGAGGATTTCTCCCAGCCTCTGCTTGCAGTCCTCGGCATTTTTATACCGCTCGTACAGCTCCAGATATTCCTTCACCAATCTCTCTGAATGCTCTGTTATCCTTCTGATCTGACCCAAACTATACCCTTCCTTGTGAAGTGCGGCAACTCTGGCGAACTCCTTGAGGTAGCGAGCGATGGACTCCGATGAATGCCTTGTATTTCGCTTTATATCGGTGAATTCATACCCTTTCAGGTACAATTCCACTATTTTCGCTTTATGCGACGTTCCCGGACCTATATCCATTCTGTTGCCCCTTGTGGGAACGATAATGTCTTCCTCAAGCAACTGCTTGATGTGTCTTCCGATCGTTTTTATACTCACATTCAGCAGTATGCTGAGGTCTGCCTGCGTCAAAAGCGTTCCTTGTTCAAGAGCTTCGTTCGTCAATCTGACTATCCGGTTCTTCAGCAGTTCCTTTTGTGACTTCTTCGCGTCTTCCACGTCATCCTCCGAGAAAATGGTTAATTTCACCGTTTTAAAGCTCATCTCGTCTGTTTTAACACCAGGGGGTATATTGGATTTGACAGCCCGGTAGAACAACTGTCCTTCTTTCAATTCCCTCCTCGCTTCCTTCATAAACGTCTCGAAGTCACTTGCTAAGGAGCGGCAAACCGCCATTGGGAACTCATATTCTCGTCTTATATAACCGCACCACTCTTCTTTTAGTCCCCTCTTCACTATGCCTTCGTAATTTTCCCTTTCGTTGGGCATTTTGGTCACCTCGTTGAAAATAACTATGCACTCTACCTTTTCTAACCTTATGCCCAAATGGGAAGTTAGTAAGTGGATGTTCGCATAGATGCGGTGGAGAAGGAAGTAGCAAGCCTCAGAAGCGAGACACTGACAAAGCTCGAGGCAGCGGATGCAAAAGTTGAGAGCTTGAGAAAAGAGACAAAAGGAGCTATCGAAAGCCTTGAAAAGGTGACGATTTCACGGTTCGAGGCGGTGGACAGAAGCTACCGGTGATGGAGAAGATGGCAGAACTTGAAGCAAGGCTTGCGGAACTCGAGCGGAAAATAAGTGCATAGTGCCCGGGATTTGGGAGTTGTGATAAACATTTCATCATGTAAAGTTTTACTTGAGAAGAAGTTAGATTCTGCATAGTTTAAAAACGCAGTATTTTTACCAAACTTTTCCCAAATAACGGGGCTCCGCCCCATTGACCCCACAAGCCCTGTAACCTGTAAGGGTTTAGTTCGTTGATCAAACCGCTTTGCAGCAACTTCTCCTTGTTCCCTCTAATTTGCTCTACACCATGCCCAACTTAGCTTTTATTGCCATGACTTCGTGCTCTAATCGGTCAAACCGCTCTTCCATATACGATTTCAAGTCCTCTCGCAGACCTTTTATCTCGTTTATTGTTTCATCCTGTTTCTCTAACATCCTCTTCCCAATCGAAACTGATTCTTCACCCAGTTCTACTGACCTCTCCCCCAGTTCCACAGACCTCGCACTCAGTTCCACAGCCCTCTCACTCAGTTCTACCGACCTCTCAGCCAGTTCTACTGACCTGTAAAGCAATTTCCCCGCTGTATCCAAACGCTCTCCTAATTCTTCCTGCCAATCACCTCTTTTTATCTCAAAGTATTCAAATTCACCTTTAAAATCTTCAAAGCTTACCTCTACGCTTTCAACATTTATTGGAAATCTCTTTATCTTTATCCTCTCGATAAACTCGCTTATAGCTTCGTCCTCGCCCTCTGTAACTATTCTTATATCATAAGGCTTGACATTCTCTACAAATCCCTTTATTCCCAATCTCCTCGCTATCTCTTCCACTTCGTCCCTATATCCTACTCGCTGAACCCTACCCTTTACTATAATCCTCGCCCTTTTCATCTCTCACACACCCTCGTTAGCATCATTCCATCATTCCCCTCGCATCCTCAATAACATGAACAGTGTAAGAATAAGAAGCATCATTATCGCAACCGATGCCTCGAATCCCGGAATCCGCCTCCTCTCCCCTTCAGGTACAGGCGTGGGCGTGAGTATAGGCGAAGCAGCAGGCGAAGGTGTTAAGGTTGCTGTGGCTACTGCGGGCGAAAGAGTCGGTGTTGGTGTCTGTGTTGGCTTCGGCGTAGATGTAGAAGTAGCGAATTTCTCTTTCCATGCAGTTATTCCACCTTCCATATTATAAACAACGAAACCACGCTGAGCAAGTGTTTCACTTGCCGTTCTACTCCTACTACCGGTTTTGCAATACACGATAATGGCTTTAGAACTGTCCAGTTCGTCAATCCTACTCTCTAAATCAGATAGCGGTATGTTTATAGCTCCGGGTATATACTCTGCATTGTATTCCCCTTCTGTTCTCACATCCAGCAGAATGACCTGTTCGAGATTGGCCTCGAGCATTTCATGCGCTTTCTCCACATCAATATTGATATAGTTTGGTGCACCGGGGAGAGGCGGTGTAAGCTCTGCTGCGTATGCTATGCTCGAACCGAGTAGTAAAAGAAGGGAAAGCGAAATAAGAATCAAAGCCCCGAAAAATATCTTGTTCTTATTTCCCCTACCCATTTTTCGATATCCCTCCTTTATTTCACCCTCTTATATAATTTCTTTGGTAAAGCTTTCTTTTTGAAAGAAAGGTTTAATGCAAAAGAATTGCGCCCGAGCATCCACTTGAAGTTTGAATCTATCCTCCTGTTTAGCCTCGTATCCGTCTCCTCTATTTTTCCATTTAGCCTTACGTCCATTCCTTCTATCCTCGAATTTAGCCTCGCGTCCATCCCTTCTATCCGCTTATTCACGTCGTCTATCTTTTTGTCCACGCTCAACCTCAGGCTATCTATTCTCTCATTCGTTCCCTCTATTCTCTTGTTCATTTCGCCCAATCTCGTATTTATCATATCAAATATATAAATAAATTCTTATCCCTTATAAAGTTTTCCCTGAACTTTTTCTTATGTAGACCGGAACATCGTGAACATTCTGAAAGAAAATGAAGCAAGAAGGCAGAAAAGCCTTCCTGCCTCCAATTTTTTCTTTCTTCTTCATCGTCTCCTTTAGCTCACTGCCCCGTCCTGACTCACGTAGAAGACCTTGCCGTTAATTGTGACTTTCCAGTCAGGGTAGTACGGACTCGAATCGTGGTAAACGAGCTCGATCGTTGGCTTCTGCGTGATAAACTCGAGATCCCGAGCATCCTTCCTGGCTACTATATGCAGCTTATCAAGTGCCTCACCGAGTGCAAGCTTCAACGCATCGCTCTTCGATACCGGCAGATACTTCACAGGGTTCTCTACCCACGAAGCTTCTTTGAAGCTGCCGCCTTCTGCATCCACAATGACAACAACGAGTGTCCTCTCTTCTTTAATGTGAATTGGCTCGATTGGTAGCGATGTGATTACCGATTTTCCATCAACCGCACTGATAAGTTTTATCATGCCCCCGTCTACGTCTTCGATTTCAACAGCCTTCTTTAGCGGTATTGGTCCCTTTTCCATTGGCACGTTGAACGGCACGAGGTAGTAATCTTTTCCGGCATCGTTCTTTACCAGCATCGGCTCACCCGAGACGGTCTTTGCAAATACTGCCGCAAACGCAGGGTCATAAGGAACCAGTTCTTCTGTCACACCGTCAATTGCCGCTTTTACTATATCGAGTGCATCTTCATCCTCTACTGTTTCAACAAGCGCCAATCTCTCGATGCCATCTACTTTCATCGTTTTCGCTTTTAAAACGGGTGTTATCGCTTTCGTAAGCCGTGGCTTTGGTGGTACGATTCTCACATCTGCAGCGTGTTCTGGCGGCTCAAGCACTGTGATGTACTTGTGATTATAGTTGTACGGACTCGCGTTATTTATCGGGTCAATAATCTCCGTGTAGTATGTGGAAGTCCACTCCGCAGCGGTCTTGTAGCTGTTTGCGCCGATACTTGATGCCGAAGAGTTCGGGTCGTTTATCCAGAACCCATATACATCGTATCCCCAATCGCCATAACCGCCATATTGACCTTCATGAGGATTTCTGTCGGTGTGTATTCCCCTGACTGACATCCACTTCGCATAGTATCCATCAGTCGGAAGTGCGCCCGGACCTAAGTACTGCCACCAGCAAACGCGGTGCATCGCATAACTGAGACCCGCGGATGTGTTGTCATGCACACCGACCGTGAAGTGTGCAGAAAGGGGCAGTTTATTCAAAGTCTCAGCCATGCCTCGTGGGTCAATATATGGCGTACCTGCATCTTTATCAGCCTGTGTATTGTTTGCACGACCCCATTCTTGGAGGTCGTCTTGGGTGTAACTGAGACCTTTGAAATCAGTCCACATCTGCAGAACCGCGGCTCCTGAGTAATTCCACGCATCTTGTGTGAAGTACTTGTAGTCAGGATAGTAATTTATGCAGTAGTGGTTCAACGTGAGATTAAAATCGAATATACCTCCGGAATTGAGTTCAGTCGTTGTTATCTCGTAATCCGTAACATTGACGGAATATGTATAGTTCTCAGGATTATAGGGTCCGTCATCAATCATTTTCTTCGCCATGATTCTGAGCGTATCGCCCTCTTTCACTTCACTGCTGTTCTCAAGCACGATCTGATAGAAGTTCGAGCTATCGCTCGTTATAGCAGTGTATACTTCACCGGTGTTGAGGTTCGTTACCTCTATATCGGATTTGTTTACCGGGTTGCTTTCGCTATCGCAGACGAAGCCGAAGATGATAAATGGAGTTGGCTGTGCTCCCGCAGGCACTATCAGGCATGCTGCTATCAGCATGCTCACGAAACCAACAATACCAATTTCCTTTACATCCATTTTTTCATTTTTCACCTCCTAAATTTTTCCACCTCTTTTGATCAAACTTTTTCTAAAAGTTTGATGCGAAGCGTTTTCCGTAAACGCTTTTCTAAAGATTTAAAGAGACCTTTACTAAAGAAACAAGTGTTCCTCTTAGTTCCGGTTTTCTTTTCCTTTTGCGCCCCTGCGTGGATTCAAACCACGTTCTTTTTCCTTCAGGGGCATTTTTTTTTCTATTCCCCGTTCTTTTAACGTTTATTCAATTTTTCTTTTATCATCCTTCTTTTATCATCCTATACATTACCACTTTTTTTCTTCATTTACACGCTTTTCAGCCCCTCATTCCCGAAAAAAGAAAAAAGAAAAAAAGAGTGTTTTATTTTTATATTTTCGTGGTTTAGTTTAGGCAATTTCAACAGCAGTTCAGCGGGTACTCCTCTGGATGGAAGTAATGCTTGAATATTATCATCCCGTCCATCGTGGTTATGGAGCCATCGCAGTTAACATCAGCAGCCCACTCGCTTGATAGCGGATACTGGTCTGGATGGAAATAGTGCTTGAAGACAATCATACCATCCATGGTGGTAACGGAGCCATCATCGTTGACGTCGCCACATATACCTTTTTGTATTGTTATGTTCTGTTCGAAGCCACCTGCGTTCATCTCAGCCTGCGTCACTGTATGGTCAAATTCAGCGGTACCGCCGTTGCTCGCATTGAAGTGCAGCACGTTGCCTGCGCTCACGTTCTCCGAAGAAGTTACAACCTCATAGTAGTTAGAAGATGTACTCGTCTCCGCTATGAACACCTCTGAGGTGTTCAGGTTCGTTATCGTTACGTTCGGATTCAAGACAGGTGCACCCGTGCTGTTGTTGACCCAGCCATAAATGCGGAACGGTGTTGGCGGTTGTGGTTGCGCCATTGCCGTTGCTGCAAACAACACTAAAACACCCAGCACCACAATTATACTTTTTTCCTTTACCATCCTATACATTATCACCTCCTTCTTGTCTTTTTTCATTTATACGCTTCGCTTTTTAGCTCCTCATCCCCGAAAAAAGAAAAAAGGGAAATTTTTATTTTTTTCTTTTAGCCCCGGTTTTTCTGTGAAGTGTGTTAGCAGCTCGCAGTCAGCGTTCCAGCGCCCTTCATGCTGATGTAGTAGCCCTCGCCACGTTCCATATCCGCAAAGTCGTTGAACCCGTTTGGTGCCACTGGATTGTATGTTTCGAACTCTTGCGCTGTCGCATTCCATCTCGCTACATACCAGTAGTCGCCGTCAATGGAAGACAACGCATCGTATATCGGCCTGGAGCAGTTCAGCCATCCGACCATGTTCAAGCCCGGCTGTAAAGAAATGCCGTCCATGTCGGTATAAGCACTGCCGGCGTAAGTCCATGTGCCCGCGGAAGTGACGTGCACGAAGTAGCCGGTTCCGGGGTCCATTGTGCCAGTCATGACATCTTTAAACTCATTGGTAACTGCATCGTAGCTGTACACTGCATCGTACTTCCCGGACATCGAAGACAATACCGCACTCGTGTTATTATCCCACGGCTCCAGCGGTAATGACACGAGGTTCCAGCCCTCAACGAGGTCTTTGCTGAATGTCTCTTCTCCTGCTGCTTTGACATATATGTCCATATTATATTTTGCATAAAGCATGTCCGTGCCAGTCATGGTATGGTAAGTGGTGTTTGTATATGTCCCATCAAGACTCCAGACCTTGTATTCCGCCACATCTCCAGTAATCCACGCACAGGTTCGATCATCGAATGGCGGAGCTACTGGGGAGGTTGTAACCAGTTTATAGTAACCATAACCAGACCACGTTGAAATACCATCTCCTTTATACCACACAGTGCTGGTATTCAGATTGGTTATGGTCATATTGAAATTGTCAAAGTCAATCTCTGTACCATTTCCGTAACGAACATATCCTGCTTGCTGAAATCCCCCACACTCTGCAGATGCTGTTCCGGCTGTCAATGCCAGTATAAACATCGCTGTTAAGACCGAAAAAGCCATTCCTTTTACTCTTGCATTCATTTTTTCTTTTTTCACCTCCTAACAACTTTTTTACCTTCGGTAAAAACTTTTCTTTTCCTATTCTTCTTTTTACCTTCGTTCTTCTCTTTTTGATTCACCCAAAAAAGAAAAGGGTGAAAAAAATTTTTATATAGTTTGATAGTGCCGGGGAATTTTTAGCAGTCTGGCGGTGCTGTCCACGTGCAGTCCTGAGTAGTAACGATGTCGTATCCTCTCTTTGGGTCCATTTCGTTGAAGTCGTTGGCAAATGGTGGTGCAGTCGGGTCATAGGCTTCAAACTTCTTCGTAATCGGGTTCAGACGATATACGATGCTGTACTTCCCCGCAATCGAGGTCAACGCATCGGCAGCGCTTTCGGTGTTCATGGATGGCCAGCCCACGTAGTTCCTACCTGTGTATAGCAATATGTTCATGGTGGCAGGTGTAGTACCGTTATGCGACCATACGCAGTCTTCAGTAACAACTATATCGTATAGTCTTCCAGGGTCCATTTCGTTGAAGTCGTTGGCAAATGGTGGTGCAGTCGGGTCATAGGCTTCAAACTTCTTCGTAATCGGGTTCAGACGATATACGATGCTGTACTTCCCTGCAATTGAAGCTAACACGCTGCTGGTACTGTTGTCATCGGGCACGAGCGGCAGTGATATGTAATTTCTTCCAGTATACAACTGCTCACTATAACTCCTCTCTGGCGCTATCTTCCAGAACATGTCGAGCTCGTCTGTCCGATTGACAAGCATATTTGCAGCTTCTTTCGCACACGCAGGGTCGAGTCCAGAAGCCATCAATATCACCGGTCCGGGCATGTTCCACGAATAGTTATTTCCTAAATCACCGTTGTCGTAAGGATTGTCGAAAATTGCCACCGCCTCACCATGATCGTAACGGATATCTGTGTAGTCATCAATGATTTCGCAGCTTGTGTAGTTGAAGAAGACGGGCATGCCGAAGTATTCATGATATGGGTTGAGTTCTACAATAAGCCCATTAGCAGTGTAATTTCCGATGAGAACTAAGTTATTGTTCTCTTTCTGCGCAGCACTCACACCGGTATCATTGGCAATGCTTATTTTTTCATCAGGAACACTATCATTGAGATAATCCTTGATCTTCTCAGCAATGCTTCTGTATTCAGGTGATTCCGCGGGATATACTATCGTTGTATTCCAGATGGTGCGTGAATATCCGTCGCCAGACGCCAACCCCATCGGGAATCCATGCTTGAACGGTTCCGGATAGAGGTCATCACCTGCAACGTAACTCTGCACTGTGCAAGGCGGTGTGTAACTCTCTGTTTCGCCGTATATATGCTTCTGGAAGTCCCAGTGCACGGTCTCACCGTCCTGTAACTCGATTACACCGCACAGCTTGTTGTTCGGCACATATCTACCGTTCAGGTAGAGATACCAGTATATCGGTCCCTTCGGGTCTTCAAGCAACCCGTCAATCCCGAACACGTATGTCTCCTCAGGATGACCGAAGTGTGGTGTGACGTTAGCAACGCTGTTGAGGGCGTCCCAGGCAGTTGTATTCTGCGGCACTAACTTCACTACGCTGAACATCGCTACATCTCGATGATTGGATTCCGAACCGTTGTACGTGGAAGTATTGCCGTAGTGATGGGAATCCCAGATTTTTACTGTAATAACAGACAGGTCTTTTGTCGTTTCGTTATTGCCCTCATGCCCGGGCCCGGGCTCGTTAACTTCCCCATCAGCATCCAGAACCACCTTTATAGGATATGGACCGCCATAAGGCGCATCGTAATCGCAGTAAATCACTTTGCCGCCTTTCGCAGCCACGGTGCCCATTGACCGGTTGCATATCTCTGTGCTATCATCATAGACCCTTACCCAGAAGTTGGATGCATCGCCGGTGCCGTTGTTCGTCACATTTATTCTTATTCTCGTGTCGTTATTCGCGGTATGGAATGCATAAGCGGGTAGGAAAACAAGGTCATCTGCGGTCATAACTAAGTCAGGGTCACTGGCATTGTATGGATAGACATAAACAACCTTAGAAGTGAGGTTGTTAGTCTCCTCAGATTCGTTTATTTCGCCGAGCGAATCTGCAATCACTTTCAGGGTAACGGTTCCATTTGATGATGGACACCAGTTGAAACTCACGATTGTTGAGTTATCCTTTTCCAGAGCCGCAACGTTTACAGTTTGTTTTGCGACATTATTTTCATACAGAGTGGCATTAAAGGATTTCTTGGTATCCCCTGTACCCTGATTCACAATCGTTGCGTTCACCACATAATTGTGACCCACCACGATACCGTGAGTTAAGTCATGGTCAACAAGTTTGGGGTCCGCAATCTCACGGACAACGAGGTCTGGTCTTGGCGCTTCCCTGAACAGCACGAGGTCTGCGTCAACCCAGTGAACATAGGCATCGCCGTCTCGCCAGTATCTTGCGTAGTTGTCATTCGATACGAGATAGTCTATGGTATCATTCTTCACGACATACCATCGTGAGTCGAGATACGCACCCTGTTCATAGTTGGTGCAACTGTCATCCAGCAAGTGTCCATTGAACCAGAGTGTGTCGGTGTCGCCCACATCTCCAGCTATCCATGTGCAGTATAGCATAGCATATTCCCACTCGTCGGGGTTTATCGTCCCGTTGAAATATGCGTAGCCGTAATCCTTAGCCGAATGTCCACTTGTTGCATACACAACTGCATCGTGTCCCTGAACAATCCAGTATCGTGTCTCGTTCATGCTTGTATTTTCATACACCACGACCAGTTTTATTGCGCCGACACGCCCGTCGAAACCGGGGCTGACCTTGTAGGTGTATGCGGTAGCACTATTTGCACCTGAGGTAACGTAATCCTTCACATCAAACCATACCCAAGCGTTTCCATGCGTAGCAGTCCAGACATTGTCGTTGGTATCCTGGTCACCACCGAGGGTCAAGTTGCCCTCGGCATCGGTATTGTTGGCGAAGAGTGTGTAAGTTCCACTTGCATTTGTATAGTTGACCTTCAGTTTCCCCTGATAATTCTCAGTGCCATGCCATACATGAACATAGAGATGAGCGAACTTAACAGTTCCTTCAGGCACGTTAAACTCCTGTGTGTAAGGAGCATAGTCAATACCGTGTCCACAGCCGATATACACGCTTCCATTGACTGTTCCATTTGCAACCGTGCCGTTATATGCAGTAGCTGCGTTATTAGAAGCCTCGCCCTGCATCGGAAAGCCAAACCATTTATAATATGCTGAAGCAGGCATTATTAACACCGCAAACGCGAGCACTGTCGTCGTTATTGCTATTGCTATTGCTATTGCTATTCTTCTTTTGCGTCGCATTTTCCCGCCAGCACTTTTCTTAAAAGGTGTTTTTCCCTCCATTTTTTCTTTTTTTTCACCTCCTAATTTTTGTATTTATTTCAGCTTATATAGGCGCCCCTCCTCAGCGCAAAGCCCCTTCGTGGATTTGCACCACGTATCAAGCTTTAGAAAAGCTTGAGCAAACTGCTTCGTAGGGACCTGCTTTTGCTCTTCTTTTTGTATATAGAAAAAACAAGAGGGCGAAAAGCCCCCCTATTTCTCCTCTTTTTTAGTTTTTTGTTTTTAGCTTCGCTTTACCACGTTATCGAGTCTATATCCCACCAGACACCGCACTCGGTGATAGGCAGATATACTTTCACATAGCGCACCTGCTGGTTAGAGAACGAGACTGTGCGGTCGGCAAGATTAACCTCTGGAGTATCGAATGTTCCCAGCGTTACCCAGTTACTATTGTCAGCTGAACCATACACGATTGTATTACCCCAACGAGGCTCTGGCTCATAATCAACAACTGCACTGCGCACCGTGATTGTCCCGGAATTCTTAGTTTCGCCCATGTCAAGTGTGATGTACGCAAAGTCATCTGACGCTGCAACTGCACACGTACCGTCTCTCACCAGTGCATTGTCCACATTGCTCCATCCCAGGTCACAACACCAACTACTAGGATATTGTTCACAACACCAGTCAGTCCAGCAATCATAGTCAATCACACTTGGCTCTGTTACAGGCCCAAGTCTAATGGTATCAAAGTATGCCAGTGATTCCAGACCTGCGCCATTTTTGTATCTCACGTACACCTTCTTCTCTCCATAGCCCTCGGACAATATCCATGTCTTTGTAGTGGCGTATGGTTCCCAGTCAGTCCAACTTTCAGTCTGTGTGTTATCATTGGCAAACCTCATCTCTGTAACACCGCTCTCTGGGTCTTCAGCATATAATGTCAAAGTAACAGTTTGGGAGTCTGTGTACTCTGCACCTTCATTGATCACTATCGAGCAGCCTGGCGGAGTGGTGTCAAACATCTTGCCACCGTAAACACTGACGTTATCAATCCAGATTTCACTATCTGCCCCTATACGCCTCCCTCGGGCGAAGCCAACAGGCAGAGATGTATCCCAAGTCAAGGCAAGGTCATCCACTGGGTTTCCATCTACATACCAATAAATGTGGCTCTCTGTCCACTTGATCTTATAGGTATGCCATTCTTGTGGGTTGATGCCGAGCCAGGGTCCAACATAATAGTTCCATCCTGTACTATGGTTTAGAGATACTCGTGCTCGAATGTCATCACTTCCATTCTGTTTCTCAAAATAGATTCCTTTGTGGTATGTATCGTGTAATCCAACCTTATAGTATCCCTGAGCAGTCTTTGCGTCAAACTCAATGATAAGCGGACTGTCGGTATCATATTTAAATGTTGGGTTGGATAACACGTCATAGTCCATCTCTGCCTCACCAGGGCCAATCTTCAGTCTATTATTCTCGATATACCCGCCCCAGGTAATATCAGGATCGTTCAGACAGCATCCCAACCATTTCGTCTCATTGACATTTGGTCCGTCTGGTGCAGTGAAATCGTCTGAGAACGCTGCAGACGCACCTGGCACCATCGTAAGCATTGCAATTGCAATCACTACTGTCGCTATTCCTATTCTTACACCTTTTTTGTTTTCCATTATTTTCTTTTTTTACCTCCTAACTTTTTTCACGGTGAAGAGCGAAGAGGGAACAGCTAAACAGAGAATAGGCAAAAGTCCCCCCTCCCCACTCCCTATCCCCATTACCTATTTTACCGCATCTCCCTCCCTTCTTCGCGCCTCGCCCCATCACTTCTCCGCCACTTAAGAGTAGCATACTTTGTATATGTGTATTCATTAATAAAATGATTTTCGGTAGAAATGTTACCAATAAATATCTTTATGAACAATGATGACACCAAACCGCCTTCATCGCTCCAACCACACTACAAAAAGGCATTACATACTCGCCTCCTTTACCGATTCCAAGCTCTTTGTTCGTTTTTCATTCTTCGCCCCGCACCTCCATCTTCGCCTTCATCCGCATTTGTATACATGGTTAGTAATATTATTGTATTCATTAATAAAATCATTTTCGGTTTTATACTTATATGTTAATAACCGATAGCATTAAATATAAAGATGTGTAAAGTACACATTTTAAATTCTTTTATGAACATTATTGGATATAAAAATCAGAAAAAAAATTGAAATTGGTATGATTATTCCCTTAGCGTGACTTGCAATAAGCCCTTTCAGGCTTGCGAAGCAAAAAGTTTATTTATACACCCATAGCCGATATTATTATGAGCGATGGAAATGTGGCATTATGGGGTAGAAGTTGAGATTTCCGACCTCGAAAGGAAAGAAATCTACCGTTGGGCTTTGATTTTATTTCGCTTCCGCTTCTTTTACTACTCAGTTCGAGCATAGCATACGCAGCAGAGCTTACACCGCTTCTCCCCGGTGCACCAACTTATATTGACATCAGTGTGGAGAAAGCGTATGAACTGATTGAGGGCAATCCCGAAGAGATTATTCTGCTGGATGTGAGAAGAGAAGGGGAATACAATGCGGAGTATATACCCGGAGCTATAACAAAAATATCTTATTCTTATTCTCCCTACCCATTTTTCGGCCAGAACCCGACCATTGGGTGTCGAGTTACACCTATGCATCCGATCCTTGGATTGCGCTGTGGCTGGTATATCAAGAACTCATAGAGAGAAGGAGCACGAAAAAAAGAAGAGCGGATAAAAATCTGAAAAGCAAAAAGTATGGCTTGGCTCTTATCTCTTATTTCTTTATCATGACTTCCATTGTTGTATCTATCAGCCTATCAAAGTTTATCTTCTTATCCCAACCCTGACGCTCGAATATGTTCATGAAGCCAACGCCTATGACTCTTGGTCTATCATCGCCCGACAGCTCCTCTATCATGTGAATAA
>Ga0190305_1000167_pt1 | contig 17585 bp, 16 predicted proteins | sample 48700723_MG_FD_161678 | JGI IMG/M metagenome (GOLD analysis project Ga0190305, IMG submission 161678) | Hydrothermal vent sediment bacterial communities from Southern Trench, Guaymas Basin, Mexico - 4870-07-2-3_MG | ecosystem: Environmental > Aquatic > Marine > Hydrothermal vents > Sediment ... | reverse complement strand
TCAACATTATTGACTGACCCCGTTAGCCACAAATGTTCCCCTAGCCATTTATCATTTATATCACATAAAGAAGGCTTCTTAATTTCATTCCCTATTTTTTACTCTCACTTTTAATTATAGACCCCAAATTTCGCCCCCCTTCCATCCCCTTTACAAAATAGGAAAGATAAGGTAAATATGGGTTAGAGATATGAGGGAGTTGTGTAATGAGTAAAATTTTAGAATTGCCTAATGATTTATACGAAAAAATTGAGGAAACGATAAAAGGCACAGAGTTTAAATCTGTAGAGGAATATGTAATTTTTGTCCTTGAAGAGGTACTTAAAGAGGAGGAAGAAGCAGAGCCTTTAAGCCCAGAAGAGGAGGCCCAGGTAAAGGAAAGACTCAAAGGATTAGGGTATTTGTAAAATATGCTGGTTATAGGCATTGATGGGGCTACCTGGAAAGTAATAAGACCTAATATAGAAAGACTACCTCATATCCACCAGTTAATGGAAGAAGGTAGTTATGCCACCATTCATTTAACCCAAAAACCCTGGTCTCCTTCGGTGTGGTGCTCTATGTTTTCGGGCAGATCTTCAGAGGAACATAGACATAAAGACTTTGTGCAAAATGGTCATATTGTAAGGCGTGAAGATATCAAAGTTGAATTTATCTGGGATTTGCTGGATAAAAATGGTATTTCGGTCAAAGCTTTAAATATTCCATTTGTCGTACCTCCATATTGTTTTAAGGTAAAATTTGAGCCTGTGGCCCATGGACTCCCAATTGAGGAACCAGAACTCCTTGAGGAAATCACAAAGGTTACAGAAAAGGCATTGGAAGTGCTTAATAATGATAGACCTGAGGTTTTTATTGTTGTCTACACAGCCTTAGACAGACTCTCTCACCTTCATTGGGGTGAACCTCTCCTTGTAGATTACTATAAGAAAATTGATAATGCTCTAGGAAAACTCCTTAAATATGATAATGAAGTCATTGTGATTTCAGATCACGGCTTTTGTGCCTATGACGAAGCTCCAATTAGAACCCTTCTTAAGCATACACCACGTGGTGAGATAAAAGGAGATCATCACCCAGATGCTATTTTGATTACAAAAAATATTAATTTTCATATTTCACAGCCTACAGATGTATTCTACTGTATTAAAGAAAAATACCTTGGACAGGCAAATGAATAAAGAGGACTTAATAAAAATGCCTTTAGAGGCCAAAATAGTCTATTCTGAACAGATTATTCAAGAGGCCTTGAAAAAATATAAAAAAACAGCCATTGCCTGGACAGGTGGCAAAGACTCAACCCTTTTATTGTGGCTAGTAAGAAGAGTATGTCAAGCTAATCCTTGGCCATTACCCTCTGTAATTTTTATTAATGAAGGGGATAGTTTTGAAGAAATTTTAGCTTTTATAAAGGAAGTTTCTAAAAAATGGGAAATTTCTGTTATAGAGCTAAAAAATGAAGATATATTGAAACAGGTAACCAAAGTGGGAGATATAATAAAGGTAGAAAAATTAGATGAAATAAACAAAAGAGAGCTTAAAAAACTAGGCTTTAATGAAAAGGAGTTTCCTTTTGAACCTGAATCATTTATTGGTAACCATTTAATGAAAACACTTCCTTTAAATACATTTATTAAAAAAAATAATATTAGAGCCCTCTTTACTGCCATTCGTTGGGATGAACAAGAGGCCAGAAAAGAGGAAACCTATTTTTCTCCAAGGGAAATACCATCTCATATAAGAGTGCATCCTATTTTGCACTTTAAAGAAAGAGATATTTGGAATGCTATAATTAAATACAATATCCCTTTTAATAAACTTTATGCCCAGGGCTATCGCAGCCTTGGAACAAAATCAACCACATTTAAAGTAGCAGATATACCAGCCTGGGAACAAGACCTTGAGAATACACAAGAGCGTGCTGGCCGGGCTCAGGATAAAGAGGCAATTATGCAAAGGTTACGAGATTTGGGGTATATGTGAAGTTTGAGGAAGTTTTAAATTTTAAAAATGTAATACTAATGAAACCTGAATTAAAAAGTAGGCGTCTTGAATCTTGTTAAACAATATTATGGACGCATTATTTTATGTTTTGTCTTAATAGGTGTTTTAAGTCTACGGTTTGCCATACCAGTACGGGACGGCGATTTGTTTTGGCAGATAGTCTATGGCCGCTATTACATAGAGCATCATACTCTCATTCCCGATCATACGATTTATACTTGGACTCTGGCCCAAAATAATATCATTTATTGTGCCTGGATCAGCGAGATCATACTTTATTGTCTTTATTCCTTAGGTCATCTTCCACTTCTTTTCGTCTTCCGCTATATGTGCCTCCTTGTTGTCCTCATCCTTATCTTTGTTTTTGCCAGAAGGTTCGAATTGGGAAACTATCTACTAACTTATTTTATTCTTCTCATAGTTCTTCTCTCCTCTCACTCAGCGGCTTTTATTAAACCGGAAATTATGTCTCTGGTACTTATGGCTGTAGTGGTCTTAATTTATTTTTCAGTAAAAGCTGGTACAACTCTACGCATTTTGTATATTTTGCCTTTAATCATGCTTCTTTGGGTCAATACTCACGGTGTCTTTGTCTTTGGGTATCTTTTTATCCTACTAATTACAGTAGGGGAAATCTTAAATTACTTCTTTTCACATTCCATCGCTTTTTCAAAAAAGGACCTTTTTAGCCTCCTGGGGGCATCTTTTTTAAGTGGAATTGCGGTCTTTGTAAATCCTTACGGGTACCACTATATTGTTCAGCTTTTCAATTACTTTTCCAATCCTCTAATCAATAAAATCTATAGATCAGTTTATGCCTATCACTCTATCTTTCGGTATCCTCATCTGCACTATGTTGATTATGGCGTAACTATGGCTGCCATATTAATAGGGCTTCTAATCATGTTAATAACAAGAAAACGGGTGATGGATTGGGCTATTTTTCTTGCCAATCTTATTTTCGGCTATGTGTACACTATGTTTCTCCGCTCTACTTTTGTGGCCACCCATTTTTGCCTTCAGTGCTATCTATCTTCTAGGAAAGTTCAGTTTTCGGTTAACTATAAAAAGTCATCTCCTTATGTTAGTAATAAACCTTTTTACGCTTGGCATTTTTTTCTTTTTTGCAGCTAGAAGTATTTATGATGCCAAATGCCAACCCTTAGATAATACCTGGTGCGGATTTGGCATTGGATATGCAAATCCAGTCCAAGCTTCAGCATTCCTCAAAAAATATCATCCTGGCACTCGACTCTTTAACGACTATGGCTCTGGTGGTTATTTAATGTTTGACCTTTACCCTTCTTATAAACTCTTTATAGACCCCAGGCAGTTTCCCTTTCTTAATTGGTGGAATGAGTATAGACAATTTGAACTTGGCATGGTTTTCGATGGGTTTATTAGAAAATATCCTTTTGATGTGGCCCTTATCAGATACTCGAATTTAAGATGTATCTTCAATTTCATGGATTCTCATAACTGGCAGATAGTCTTTTATGGACCAACCGCTGTAGTTTTTGTTCATAAAAATGTAAGTTTTAATTTTAACGTAAAGAAGCTGCCCAAAGAACGTTTTGACGGTCTCTACAATATTTATCAAACCCTCAAAGTATTTATATTTGCCTACAATATCGCTGATTATGAAACAGCTTGGTATCTAATTGAAGTTATGAAAAAAAATTTTTCGCTGTGCCCGAAATACAAAAAGATAATAGACCAAGCTATTCTTTTTAAAGAGGCACATTTTGCCTATGAAAAAAAAGATTATAATCGGGCACTTATGCTTTATGAAAAATGCATACGAGGAGGAATACTTTTACCTCCACCGAAGCGACTTATGGAATTGTATAGTATCATAAAGACTTATGGGAATAAATATTGACAAAAACAAAACATTGATGATATATGATAAATGTAAAGAGGGGGGTGATAAAAATGGTTGATCTTAGAAATAACACAGGGAAAATTTCTTAAACTGGGGGTATAGAGTGATGAGGTTAAGTTTAAAGAAGTTAATTTTAGGTTTATTAGTAGTGGGGTTAAGTAGTGTCATAAGTATGGCATTTGCCCAAAGTTTTTCTGTCCATATTCCAGTTCCTCCTGCAGTTTCAACAAATGGTCAGGTAGAAATTGATGACTACTCACCTTCAGGACCACCTGGTGCACCAGCACTGCCAACAAAGACATACAATATAGCCCTTCCACCAGAAGCAGACTTGCAGACAGTAAATGTAGAGCCAACAGGATTTACTTGGAGAGAACTCTCTGGTACATATGAGATTTCGTCAGCTCCAGAACCAGTCACCTGGGTATATGATGAGCAGACAGGAAAATGGAAAAAGGTTTTGGGAACAGAGGGTATGCCTCGTCCCAGTGTGTATGGTATAGATGCCTATTATCCTGAGAGCCCGGTTCAGGTAGTCTCCCGTTCCCAGATGCGAAAGTGGAAGTTTGTACAAGTAGCTGTCACACCTTGTCAATGGAATCCTGTAAGCAAGAAAATGAGATGTGTAGATAGTCTTGAGTTAGTTATAACTTACAAAACAAAAGAATTTGACACAAAGGTCATTCAGGATACTGCCTTTGATGAAATGGCCAAGGATATGTTTTATAACTATGGAGAGGCCAAATCTTGGTATAAGCCAAAAGGTGCCCTTCCTCAAGCATGGGGGGCGCATTATTTTGACTATGTCATTATTACAACCGACGATATCCTTAATGGAAGTAGTAAGCTGAAAAGGTTTGTCACTCACAAGGCAATGCGCGGCCATAGCCCCCTAATAGTCACTGAAACCAAAGATGGAGTTCTATCAGGTGGTTGGGGTGGTATGAGTGGATCTGATAATGCAGATAAGATAAGAAACTGGCTTAGAACCTATTATTTGCAGTATGGAATTAAATATGTCCTTCTCATCGGAAACCCTGACCCAACTTCTGGAGACATCATTATGAAAATGTGTTATCCAAGGCATGGGCAGGGTTCTTACGAGGAATCCCCTACGGATTATTACTATGCTGACCTAACTGGAGATTGGAATAGTGATGGGGATGGATATTATGGTGAATATCCTGATGATTCAGGAGTAGATTTTTGCCCTGAGGTCTTTGTGGGAAGGATTCCTGTCTATGGAACAAACTATACTTCACTTGATAATATCCTTCAAAAGATTATGGATTATGAGAATGCCTCTGATTTGAGCTATAGAAAGAAGGCACTTCTGCCTGAGGCTGTTTCTGGCTACGCAGATGGGTGCCCTCCTGATATTCAAACTGATGGAGCCGACCTTGGAGAAGATATGGTAGATAGATACCTTGACCATCTTGGTTTTTCTTGGTATCGCCTTTATGAAAAGGCAGGCATTGCCCCAAGTCCCTATTCTTGCGAGGCCAATCTGACTGAAGACAATGTGATAGATGAATGGCAAAATGGTTATGGGCTTGTGTGCTGGTGGGCCCATGGGGGTTCAACAGGTGCCTACCGCTATGTCTGGGATCATGACGATGGAGATTGTGTCCTTGAGTCCGGTGAAGATGCCTGGTATAATCTCTTTACCTCATCTGATTGCTCATATCTAGATGATACCAAGCCAGCCCATGTCTATCAGTGTTCCTGCCTAAATGGCTACCCAGAAAATAGCAGCAACTTGGGTTACTCTCTGCTTAAACATGGTGCCATCAGCACTGTTTCTGCTTCCCGTGTCTCTTGGTATGCTGTAGGCTGGACAAATCCATTAAAATATTATGCAGATAATGCAAGTATTGGCTATTACTACATGAGAGAATTGGCTTACAGAAATAATACTGGTCCTAGCCTTTTCTATGTCAAGGCCAATATGGGTAATGACTGGGGGGGAAGTAGCTGGATGAATAAGTTTGACTTTAACCTCTATGGAGACCCGGCAAATAACCTTTATTCAAAGACCCTATGGAGAGATTGGATAAGTTGCAATGGACAAACTATTGCCAAGGTGGGGATAGACACAGGCCCTGGCGATTCTCTCCATATGGTAGTAAGGACAGGAGATGGCAGTATCTGGTATAGGGAAAGGGATAATGGTGGTAATTGGAGTGATTGGCAGTTCTTAAATGGCAAGACCTCTGCTGCCCCTGCTATTGCTGTAGATGGAGAGCGTAATGAAGTCCATGTAGTTGTAAGGGGGACAGATGGAAAGATTTGGTACAGGATGAGGGATAGCAGTGGTACTTGGGGAAGCTGGCAGTATTTAGGTGGATATTGCTCTGGTGCCCCGGCCATTGATATAGATGAAGTTAGGGGTAACCTCCATCTGGCAGTAAAGGGGACAGATGGAAAGATTTGGTACAGGATGAGGGATACCAGTGGTACTTGGGGAAGCTGGCAGTATTTAGATGGATATACCAGTCACACCCCAGCGATTGCCGTGGATGAGGACAATAATTATGTTCATGTAGTTGTAAGGACAATGGATGGGAAGATTTATTACAGGATGCGTGGTAGCAGTGGCTCCTGGCAAAGCTGGCAGTATTTAGATGGATATACCTCTGATACCCCGGCCATTGCTGTTGAGGGGGGAACAGATACGCTTCATGTAGTGGTAAGGGCAGGTGATAACAAAATATATTATAGATGGATGGATGATTGGGGTAATTGGAGCAGTTGGGAATTTTTAGGTGGTTTGACCTATGCCGCCCCTGCCATTGCTACAGAAAAAAGCGTAGGATCAGACTATTGGAATTTTGTCAATCGAGGTATTCATGTAATCGCTACAGGTTCAGATGGTGTACTTTGGTATAAAAATAAGGCATCGGACAGATGGAGCACTTCACAAACCAAATTTTCCGATTGGAGTGGTTGGAAGAGAGTTGGTGCACCTGCTGTCTCTAGTCCTCCTTCAATTGCTGTGGATACTTCTAACAACGTCTATGTAGCCACCAGAGCAAAAAATAGTAATACTATTATGCTTAAGATAAGAGAAGGGAGTGAGTAGATTTTTTACAAGAGGCCCCATATTCCCGGGAATATGGGGCTTACTTTAAACGCATGTTTTATGAATAAGCTAGATGTTACAGTTGTCCTTCCTACTTATAACGAAGCAGAAAATTTACCCTTAATATGTGAAGAAATTGCTAATGCTTTAAAAAAACATAAATATGAGATTTTGGTAGTGGATGATAACAGTCCTGATGGTACTTGGAAAGTAGCAGAGAAATTAGGGAGGAAATATCCTTTAAGGGTAATAAGAAGATATAGTAAATTAGGGCTTTCTAGTGCCATTTTAACAGGATTTTATAATGCAAAGGCAGAATTTGCCATTGTCATGGATGCAGACCTACAACACGAGGCCTCTGTTTTACCCAAAATGTTAAAGATTTTGAAAAATGATCATTGCGACTTAGTGATCGGAAGCCGGTATACAGCAAATGGAACTATTGATAGGGCCTGGCCTCTAAAAAGGAGATTGGATTCCAAATTAGCTACCCTTTTAGCAAGACCCTTAACTTCTATAAATGACCCCATGAGTGGTTTTTTTGGTATCAAAAAGTCTCTTATTGAGAAGATGGATCAAAATTGGCTGTTAATTGGTTACAAATTATTAGTTGAGATACTAGCAAAAACAGATGGAATGTTAAAAATCTGTGAGATTCCTATTCAATTCAAACAAAGACTTTATGGCGAAACAAAATTGAATAAGAAAGAAGTTTTTAATTATTTGAAATTAATATGTAAATTGTACTGGCGAATGATCTGGAGAGAAAAATAAATATCTAAGAAAATCATCGTATAATGAAACTTCTTTTTATTTTTGGCACAAGGCCGGAAGCTATAAAACTGATTCCTTTAATAAAAGAATGTGAAAAATACGAGAGTATTGAGCTTAGAATTTGTGTAACCGGTCAACATAGAGAGATGCTGGATTAGGTTCTTGATATTTTTGGAATAAACCCAGACTATGATTTAAATATTATGAAATGTAACCAAACTCTTTTTCATATTTCTGCAGAAATTTTAGAAAAGCTAGAAGGAGTGCTTGAGCATTGTAAACCAGATATTGTATTAGTCCCAGGAGACGTTACCACTGCATTCACTGGAGCATTAGCAGCATTCTATAAAAAATTAAGGTTGCACATGTGGAGGCAGGTTTAAGAAGTTATAATAAATACTCACCTTTTCCAGAAGAGGTAAACAGAATATTGATAAGTCATCTTGCAGATTATCATTTTGCACCAACAGAAGCTGCCAAAGAAAATTTTTTTAAAGAAGGCATCAAGAATAATGTCCAAATAATATATCCTGTCCATCTTAATCCAAGTGTAAAAAAGACTACCAGCGAAATTATAAAAAATATGCAAAATGTACATCTTATTCCTCCTGTTGATTATTTCCATCTAGTTTGGGTTATGGATAAAGCATATCTTGTTATTACGGATTCAGGAAGTATTCAAGAAGAGGCTCCTTCTTTAGGGAAACCGGTACTTGTCATTAGAAATGTTACGGAAAGGGTAGAAGGAATAAAAGCAAGAACAGCGAAACTTATATGAACGGACAAAGAGAAAATCGTTAATGAAGTAGAAAAATTGTTAAATGACAAAATGGAATATGAAAAAATGGTGAGAATAGCAAATCCTTATGGAGACGGCAATAGCTCAGGAAGAATAGTTAGAATTTTAATGGAAAATGTTGGGTAACTATGCGAATAGTAGTATTTGTAGAACATTATCCTCCTTATATGGGTTCAGATAAAAGGATATATGAACTGATGAAGCGAATAAGTAAACGGCAAGAAGTGCATTTTATAGTTTTTCCGGCCATTCGAAAACTGACCAGAATAAATTATGAAAGGAAATTTAACGAAGGGAAAGGATTTAAAGACAATATTTGTCCTCATTACTTTCATTTATCCGGATTTATAATGAGGATTTGGCGTTATAACTTTTATATAGGATATGTTATTTCATTTTTTCCCTTGTTATTTTCTTCTATTAAATTAATAAGTGCAATAAAACCAAAAGTAATAGTACTAAACTATCCCTCGCCATATACTGGATTAATAGGACTCCTTGTTGGCAAGCTACTTTGTATTCCTGTTATTTTAGATTTTAATGACTTAATTGCCCAGTATGCTATTATACTAGCAAATCTATCTCCAGAAAATTTTATAAGTAAATTGTTGATTAAAATTCAAGATATTATTGCGAAATATTCTACCAAGATAGTTGTTATTACTTCCTTTATAAAATTGTATTGTGCAAAAAGACATATAAATATTGATAAAATAACCATCATTCCTAATGGCATTGATCTCAAACTTTTCAGAAGTAAGGATAATCATTTTGATAATTTTACAAATTCGAAATTTACATGTGCTTGTGCTGGTCACCTTGAAAAGCGGGGAATATGGAACATCATTAAACAGATGGCAATACTCGATGATTCTATTAGATATTTAGTTATTGGTGCAGAATCATTTTCTCAATGCCCAGGAAATATAATAAGTTTAGGCTATCTCCCTCCTAAAAAAATACCTGTAATTTTAAAAAAAACAGATTGTGTGCTAGTCCCATTCCCATTTAATGAGATGACAAACGCCATAAGCCCCTTAAAACTTTTTGAAGGCATGGCCGCAGGAAGACCTGTGGTGGCGGCTAATCTAGCAGGCATTCGAGATGTTATTAAAAATGGTTATAATGGGATATTAGTTAACTCTGAAGATCCAAATGACTGGCTTAAAGCAGTGAAAAGAATAGCTCAAGAAAAAAAACTAGCTGAAGAAATTGCAAAAAATGCTCTTGAGGATGTAAAAAAATATGATTGGGAAGTATTAGCAAAAAAATTTGAAGAAGTTGTTTATGAAGTGGTTAAATTATGAAAGCATCTATCATCATTGTAGGATATAAGGGAGAAAAATATTTAGATGATTGCTTAACTTCTTTATCAAATCTTAATTTTCCCAAAAAAGATTATGAAATTATCTATGTGGATAATGCTTCTCCGGATAAAGGCATAGAGATAGCAGAAAAGTATCAAAAACAACTTAAAAATTTAAAAATAATAAAAAGTGAAAAAAATCTAGGATTTGCTGAAGGAAATAATCTAGGTATAAAGCAGGCTCAAGGAAAGTATATCATTCTATTTAACCAAGATGCAATTGCAGATGAAAATTTTTTGTTAGAACTCATTAAGGCAGCAGAGTTAGACAAAAAAATAGGTGCTGTCGGGGCAAAGATATATTATCTAAATTCAAGAGATTTGTATTTTGCTGGAGGGAAAATCCTTTATGGCGGTTTTTGCTGGAACTGGCTTTTAGGAGATAAGGAAGGCAAGTGTGATTATGTCTCTGGATGTGCCATGCTTATGAGAAAAGATGTTTTAGATAAAGTAGGTTTGTTAGATAAAAATCTTTTTTGTTATTATGAAGAAACAGATTTATGCACAAGAATTAAAAAGGCAGGGTACAAAATATATTATAGTCCTAAGGCTATTGCTTGGCATAATGTAGCAAAAAAAAGCAAAAGAGCTTCTCAACATATTACATATTACATGCATAGAAATAGAGTGATCTATTGCTATAAGCATTATAAACACAAAAATATTTTTTTATTACTTGACACTTTATTTTTTTATAACTTGTTTTTTATATATGAAATGCTAAGGGTTCCTGGCTCTTCAAGATTTATAAAGGAAGTTTGGCAGGCCAGGAAGGATTCCCTGAATTATTGCTTGAACTACTGTAGATAAAATGGTTGAACTAGGCAAACCGACTGGTATTTCTGGTAAAGAATATGGAGTGTTAAAAAGGTTTGAGAAAATAGCACCTTCTTTGAACAATGTTCAAAAGATTTTAGATATTGGTTGTGGATATGGTGCTTATACAAAACTATTAAAAAAATATGGAAAAGTAGTGGTAGGTATTGATATAAGTCAGGAATGTATATTTGAAGCCAGACTTCAACATCCAGAGCTTACTTTTTTTGTGGCTTCAGGTGAATTTCTCCCTTTCAAAAATGAAAGTTTTGAGGTAGTATGCTTAATTGAAGTTTTGGAACATGTTCAAAACGAGAGTAGCTTCCTTCAAGAAATACATAGAGTATTAAGGCCAAATGGTAAATTAATCATTACTGTGCCAAATAAGTTTTTTCCTTTCGAAACACACAGTATAAAGATCGGAAAAAAGATCTTAGAACCTCCTATTCCTTTTTTTAGTTGGCTTCCCAAACAGATAAGGAAGTCTTTTGAAAGAGCTAGGATTTATCACCCAAAGGGACTTAAAGCCCTTTTGAAAAAATGCAATTTTAAAACTGTTATGATAGATTATGTCCCACCTGTGTTTGAAGGGATTTTTTCAGAAAAGACAAAGTTACAGAACTTTTTTAGAATTCTATCTAATGCAATTTTTCCCATCCCTTTTATAAAGCCTTTAGGGATATCCATCGTCATCATAGGTGAAAAAGTGGATATTAAGAAATAGAGTCTATGAAAATAATACCAAAGTTCGTTTCTATTAAAAACCACCCATTATTTTACTGGGTTGTTTTAGGAAGCATTCTAAGATATGTGCTTGTATTATATACTTCCTGGCCTTATGATGCCCCTATATGGTATAAAACTTCCTTGAATATTATTTACGGGAATGGAATTTACGGACGTTGCTTTTTTAGCTATCCCCCGGTTTGGGGATATATCATGGCTTTTTTCATTTTTATTGGAAGTTTATTCATTGATCCCAAAAGCTTTGCTAAACATTCGCCTTCCTTGCAAGGATTATTGGGGATAGGAGACCAAATGATAACATCCCCTCAGTTTCACTTTTTTTATAAAACCCCTATTTTTATCTCCGACTTAATCATTGCGTATATATTATACCGAATTGTGATAAGTGAAACAAAGGATATTAACAAAGCTAAACAAGCCTTTTTAATGTGGTTTCTAAATCCTCTTGTTTTATTCATAAACTGTATTGCTGGCCAATTTTCTTCTATTTGTGTCTTATTTTTGATGCTCAGTCTACTATTTTTAATTAAGTGGAGATTTTTTATTTCAGGTATAATGTTAATGTTAGGGATAATGACAAAGGTCTTTCCCGCATATTTTATTCCGTTGATAACTGGTCTAATAATTTCTATGAGCTATAATCAAAATAATATGAACAAGAAATTGAAAGCATTTATTAATATTTCTTCTTTCTTTGTTGGTTTATTTTTATCTGCATTAATAATCCTTTTACCTATTATAATAAATAGAGAGTTAACAAATTTTTTTTGGAGCGTTGTTGGTGTTAGGAAAACACTTAGTGCGGGTGTAGGAGGCTTTTCCTTATGGTTTATTCAATATATCCCTTATTTTAGCTGGATTAAAGAATGGCAGCAGAATCATCCTTTTACAACACTTTTATCCCAACATATTCTAATACTTATTTCTTTAAGTATCGTTTTTCTGCTTTCGAACTTTTATGGCTATAGAAATCCCTTAAAATGCCTTGTCTCTGGGGCTATGGCTAGTTTGACTTCTTTATATCTATTTACTCCCATTATCCAAGCACAGTATTTAATATGGATTTTCCCCTTATTAATAATAGCTGCTTTGGTGTATAACAAACCATATTCTCCTTTATTAAACGTCCTCACATATTCCGGGCTTCTTTTCAATCTGAGTATCTCGGGTTTTTGGATAGTTCTTCTACCATTGTGTGAATTTAGCAATATATTAAAATCCGAAGATATTATTAGTATAAGTAAGTCTTATCTAGCATTTCCAGGATTGGTTAATCGGTTGTTAAGAGAAGATTTGTGGATGATTAGTACCTTTCTAGGTGTTATCGCAATATTGATCCTTTTTATTTCAAGTTTTAAAAATCTTAAAAAGAAAAATGTTTAATTGGGATGGAAAGTAAGAATAACTTATATTTATATGTTATTTCTTTATCCTTAATTCTTTTTGTATTCATGGGAGAAATAGTTGTATATGTGTTTTCTATCAAGTCTTGGATAGAATTTAATATCCTACATTATAGGTTTAATAATTATGACAACACTCTCACACTTAAGTATACTATCAGGGCAAAACGTTATCCATCAAGAATAACAATAATGTTACTTAGTACAACCAGAAAAGTAACTGATAAATCTATATATATTTATTATGACCCAGATTACCAAAAGGCAGAAATTGATAAAAAAAAGATATTGGTCATCATCAATTTTTTAAAATATGAGCTTAAAATTAGAGGATACAAAAGCCACTTGAAAGTAATCAATGCAATTAAATTGAAAGATATTTTATTAGATAAAAGTAATGCCAGCAATTCCATTATTATAATACCTACTGGGGCCTTTCCTGAAAATGTTTACTCTAGATATATAAATTTTGTAAAACCATGGGTTAAATATGGAGGGACTCTATTTTGGACAACCTCCCGGTTCGGATATTTCTCTGCATCGAGAGATACCTCAGAGATAAATCAGCAAAGTTTCCAATATCTGGGAGACAGTAGTCAGGTAGAATTTTTTGGCACCAAGATAATCAATAAACAAACACGCTATATGATGGGGACTAAAAAAAGCAAAATAGGGCGAGTTTTGGGAATTAAATACCCTTTCTTATATGGGGGAGTGAACATAAAAAAAGTAAAATTGTTACAAGGAAAAGTCTTAGGTTTGATCAAATATTCAACAACATCTGTGGGTATGATTCCTTTGGGAAAAGGGAAAATAGTAATTTTTGGCGGTTTTATTCCAAGTGCAAGTTATGCTAAGATTATAGCTAAAGATATTTCCCAAATTATTGTTTCAGGAGTATTAAGTGGAAAAATAGAATTTTACAAAAAATACTCTATTTCAAATCATGAAACTGTAAATGATAAAATTAAAGTTACTATTCCTGCTAAATATAAATTCATACTATATGTTTTTCAAAATTCCCAAGAAGGTTTATTTTATAAAAGGTTATATATAAATTCTGGAGGAATATCAAGTGGATTATAGTCAAAAGGTGATAGTAATTGCACTCGATGGAGCCACTTGGTCATTATTAAAAAAACTCATAATTGAAAACAAAACACCAAATCTCAGAAAAATCGTAGAAAAGGGTGTTTATGGGGTTCTGAAATCCACTATACCCCCTATTACCGGTCCGGCGTGGGTTTCTTTTGCAACGGGAAAAAATCCTGGAAAACACGGATGTTATGACTTCTCAATTCCTGTAAAAAGGCTTGATGAGCTACATACTATATCTTCTAAGGATATCAAAACTCATACTTTTTATGAATTACTAGAACAATATGGTAAGAATAATATATTAGTGAACTTGCCTGCTTCTACCCCTCCACGAATAAAGGGAATAGTGATTGCAGATCTTTTGAGTTTTTCAAAACAACTCTGGTTCCCAAAAGAATTAATTCATGAAATACCCGAACTTGAAAACTACAGGCTTTCCCCAAAAGGAGAGATAATGCTTAACAGAGAGGTAAAAAAGCTAGTTAAAGATATAGTTGAGTTAGAAAGTGTAAGATTTAATATTGCATATAAACTTTTTACTAAAAAAAAATGGGATTTCTTTTTCTTATTGTTTAGTGGTACAGACTGGATTCAACATGTAAGCTACTATCAATTAATTAATAATGGAGAACATGCTGGTTTAACAATTTTTATGGAAATAGATAAATATATAGGTATGGTGCTAAATGCGCTGCAAAAAGAAAATTATAGTTTGTTTATAATGTCAGATCATGGTTTTAATTCTTATAAAGGCACCTTTCACGTAAATGATTGGCTAGAAGCCAAGAGGTTTTTAATGAGGGAAGAAAAAAGTGAGACATCAACAGAATATGTACACCAAGTGGAAAAAGAAATGTGTAAAGCAAAGGAATTAGGAATTCAAATTCAAATTCCTAGTTTTATTTTAAAAATTGCCGAATATTTTCCTTTTACACACTATGTATATTTGAAGCTAAAGAAAATTTTTAAGTTTAACATTAAAAAACCAAATTTATTTATTAATTTAAAAAAAACATATGCATATAGTACAATCACTGGTGCCTCTAATTTTTCTGGGATATATATAAATTCATATCCACCATTTGTAAATGGTATTATAAAATCAAGAGAAGATTATGAAAAAGTAAGAGAAGAGATTATTAATAAATTAGCTTCTCTTCCTTTTATAACTTGGGCTCGAAAGAAGGAAGAAGTGTATTGGGGACCATATTTATTATCGGCTCCAGATATTATTTTGAAATCTTCAAAATATGTGATAGATAAAAGTTGGAATTATCCTAGCAGGGCTCTTAGAAATGAACATCACATAGATGGCATTTTTATAGCTTACGGCCCTAATTTTAAAAGAGGAGCAGTTCTTCAAAATGCTTCTATATTAGACATAGCCCCTACAATTCTTCATATTTTTGATATTCCTATTCCAAAAGATATGGATGGTAAGGTTTTAAAAGAAATTTTTAAGGAGAATAGCATATTAGCTAAAAAAGATATTAACTATCAAGAAACAGATTACGAAAGAAAAAGAATTAAAAAAAGGATTGAAAAATTAAGAAAGAGGCAAAAGATATAGAAATTAAAATTTATCATTTCTAAAAAATGTCAAAACTGAGTGTTCTTTGTTTAATATTTTTTTTCGTTTTTTTGTTTGGTTCCCTATTTAAATACCTCTCTTTTCATACTAACTTTTTTGATTTGGGATTCTATAACTGGATTATATACATTTTTGCCACAGATTTTCCCATAAAATTCCTTTTTGTCCCACATGCCCATATTTTTTCCCTTCTCTATGGTTTTCTTTATAAATTTTTACCTTCCCCTGTTTTACTTATAACCTCTCAGGCCCTGGCTATTGTTGGAGCAGGCCTGTTGGTCAGTGGTCAGTGGACGGTGGACGGTGGACAGAGTTTGGTCGGTGGACGGTGGACGATGGACGGTGGACAAAAACCCAACAGACTACAGACCACAGAGTACCGACTACAGACTATATTGATAATTCTCTATCTCCTCTATTTTCCTGTATGGTACAATTGCCTTTTTGATTTTCATTTTGAGCATTTATTTGTGCTGTTTTGTGCTATCTTTTATTGGTTGGTTATTGGTCAGTGGACGGTAGACGGTGGACAAAACAACAGACGACAGACCACAGACTACCGACTACCGTCAAAAACGCTAGTTTTTCTAATTTGCCTTCTTTGTTGCCTGGTAAAAGAGGTCTTTGCCCTATCAGCCATAATGATGGGTGTCTATGTCATTATCAGGAGAAGATGGCTTGTTTGTGGTTCGTTGATTGTGGTTTTTAGTTTGTTGTATTTTATTTTTATTGAATGTTATGCCGTTCCCTATTTTACTGTAGGAAAGGAGGCACCTGCTATTTGGCACAATGCCTTTGGCTATTTGGGCAGCAATATGAAAGAGGTCTTTTTAAACCTTCTTACCCACCCCTGGCTTTTGATTACCGAAACACTTTCTGATTGGCGAAAACTACTTTATATCATTGCCATCTTTGGCCCATTTTTGTTTATCCCTTTACTTGCCCCATTAGAGCTTTTACCAGCACTTCCCCAGCTTTTTATTTCTCTTCTTTCCCATAAAGATAATTTCTATGCCTTAAGCTCCCAATATACTGCAGGGCTAATTGTGCCGGTCTTTGTGGCATTTATTTATGGAGTTAAAAGGTTAGAACGTTTAAATGTTATAACGTTAAAATGGATAAGCATATTTGTTATATTATCTAGCTTATTTTTTCACATCCTTCTTTCTCCTTCCCCCATCTCCCGCATTTTCTGGTTTGAGCTTGTGCCTCAGTATCATTACACAGCCTATATCCCTACAAAAAGGGATGCCATGATAAAAGAGGCTATAAAGAAGTATATCCCAGATGATTTCAATGTTTCTGTCTCTACACAAAATAGTGTTAATTGTGCCCACCTTGCTCACAGGCGTTATTATTTTTGTTTTCCAAAGGGTGTGACTGAACCAGCAAAGGTGCCTGATTTTAGCAATAAAAGCCTTATTGGTCTGTGGACAGTAATCAAAGATTTGGTCAGTGGTCAGTGGACAGTGGACAAAAGAAAAAGACTACCGACCAAAATAATAAAGACCACAGAGTACCGACTAATTTGGGCTGATTATGTAGTGCTGGACCTAAAGAGGCAATGGTTTATCAATGACAGAGGTTGTAATAGGTGGAGAGGTGGCCAGTGCCATGACCCTGCCTTTTCCCAAAAATTCCTAAAACTTGTAGAGGAGACCAAAAAACGCTATGATTTAATTTATGAAAAGGATGGTTTTATGATTTTTAGGCGGACAATATCTGTACTTGACAAGCTGAATCCAATATAATGGATAGTAGTCCTACAGGGCTACGTCAAAGTCAGGCCATAAGTAATTTAACAAAATCCAAATTTCAAAATCCAAATGCCAAATGAAATCCAAATGTCTAAATGCCAAAACATTAAATCAGTGAGTAGTGAAATAGTGAGGGAATGAAATAGCCACTTTTTCTCCACCTTTTTTCCACTTCGTAGGTGGAGAAATTTTGTGTTTTTATTGGTTTTTCCTTGTTCTATCCACCTTTCGGCAATGGTTGGCGAGCTAGATAGAAACTGCAC
>Ga0190305_1000165_pt1 | contig 17681 bp, 13 predicted proteins | sample 48700723_MG_FD_161678 | JGI IMG/M metagenome (GOLD analysis project Ga0190305, IMG submission 161678) | Hydrothermal vent sediment bacterial communities from Southern Trench, Guaymas Basin, Mexico - 4870-07-2-3_MG | ecosystem: Environmental > Aquatic > Marine > Hydrothermal vents > Sediment ... | reverse complement strand
TCAGAAGCATTTTCTTCATTGATATTGATAAAGGTATCTTCTAAAGTGCCTGGATAATCACTATCAGGGGTATCCCCAAGTATTACTGTGTAGGTGCCTGGTTCTAAAGGATGAGTAGTAAAGGTATGATCGATTGAGATGGCCTCATTGCCATTGGCATCTTGAGACCTAACCCGATAATGATATAAGGTTTCTGGAACTAAACCGGTAATAGTGATCGAATGGCTGGTGACCAAATTGCTATCCAGATCAGTTAAGGAGCCGTAATCTGTGCTTAGCCCATATTCTACTTGGGAAGTAGCTGGCTCATCTGTGGTCCAGGTAATGACTGCACTGTTAGTGGATGGTTGAGAGTCGACCTCAGAAATAACTGGTGACACATCAACAATGATATGGGTACGCACTGTTTCACTGTAATTGTTTTGGGCATCATAAGAGAAGGCAGAATAATTATAGCGATAGTTTTTTATTACATTATTATGAATACAAGACTCACCAGGTTTATTCACTCGGCAAACAAAGGTGCCTTTTGTATGATTTGCTGGGTATTCTTCATAATTGTGGTCTGGACTTGAAAAACATCTTATCTCAACCCCTGCATAGTCAGGGTCATCTGGCACCTCCCAGGTAAGCTTTACTGAACTTTCATTCAGAGAGGCATCAAACTTCCCTACATCCGATAACTGTTTTATCTTAAATGACCAGGAATCATTTGTTGTATTGCCAAGGCCATCCGTGGCCGTGACAAGCACCGTTACATCCTGCCGATAATCAAATTCCTCTGGTGGGTCATAGAGGACATGAAAACCATTTGAAATGGCAGTAATAGTGCAACTTGAGGTGACATTATTTCCATTTACACTCACTGAGATTGAGGATTGATTTACCCCATCTGAATCAGTGATATCAAAGGAAATGTTGGTATTTCTAGGCACATCTGTGGCATTTCTGGCGGGTGATTCATTGCTCACCTGTGGCCCCTGATTCAAAATCGGCCCAATAATTTCATCCCCTGTGATATAGCAACCCATATTGATTGGTTCTGTTGTATTCCCATCCCCATCATAATCCTGTCGGTCTATGCCTGCGTTAAGACAGAGGGAGTTTGGTCTTAAATGGAAGTCATGGGCTTCTGGATTGACAAAGAGGGGATCTGTTGAAATTGAATGGTCATCAAATGGTGTTTTTGCCCGCCAATCGTTAAGGTCTGAAGCAAAAAGGGCATAGTGAGACCTACAAAAATGATTAGAACTGTAATTATACAAATTATTATAATCACAATAGCTCATAGCTTCTTCTGGATATACTTCCTCTAAAAGAAAACATGTATCACTGTTTCCAATAGCTATGTTATTCCACAACTGAAAATTTTTGGTGGTCTTAAAAACGTGGAAGAACCGTCGACAGTTGTAAGCCACATTATTATAGATTTTGAATTTTTCACATGCACTATCCATGTAAAAGGCACTTTCGCAATTTATAGCAATGTTTTGATAAAAAATATTGTCAAGAGTAAGTGCTCCTCCAGTGCCGCCTTTACCAAGGTACCCTACCGGCGCATTTAATGCTATGTTATATCGCCATATATTGCGGTGACCTCCTCCTGCTTTTTGACCAAAAGCACTGTAGACTATGCCGCCTCCAGCATCTGCTAGATTATTCTGAAAAATGCAATCATAACAATGAAATGCCATAATGCAAGCAGTGTTGATGCGTCGGTTGCCGATATCTGGGTCCATATCGTGGACATAGTTATTTTCCACTATACAGTGATGACTGAGATGATGAACAATTATCCCCCAATGAAGGCTGGTGTCAGACCCTTCAATTGAACCTTTGATTACCTCACAGTTTCTGAGCACGCAGTAACTGCAATAATAACCAAAACCAAGAGTTCCTTCTGCCTTAAATCCATCTATAATTATATAGCTCCGATTATATAGCCGCATTGCAGCACCGCCTGGATAGTGTCTTACTAAAACCGCAGCGCCTCTGGGCTCAGATTTAAATATTATAGGCTTGCTGGGTTCACCTGAGTTAACAGGATTAAATGCATACTCCCAAGTTGAATCAGGATCAGAATAACGTCCAGCCTTTACAATCACTGTATCTCCTGCCTGGACTGTATTACATGCTTTTTTTAAGGTTTTCCAGGGTAATTCCTCTGTTCCAGGATTCTCATCGCTTGCCTGTGGATGATTCTGGTCTACATAATAGGTGGCTGTATTAGCAGATGCGGCCAAAAAAAACATCAAAAGAAAAATACTTAAGAACCCCAAAAAGTTAACTTTTTTATCCATCATACAAAACAAAACCTCCAGAAGAATTTTTTAAGAAGTTAAGAAGCAATTATTGTGCCAAAGTAGGATGTTTTATCTTGAATTTTTCCCATTTCAAATCATTGAGTATTTTATAATAGGGCCTTTTACTTCTTTGGGGGTGTCCTTAATAAAAGAAGCCGCTATATAACCTTAAATCAGGAGTACTTAGCCACATAGGCTTTGCTATTATGGGAGAGATGGTGTTGCAAACTATGGTACCATAACATGATTTAAAGTAATATCCTAAAATCTCTTTATTGAAACATCCCTTCCTATATAGATAAAAAACCGCTTTAAAAGAATTTTCGGAATCTTGCAAATAGTGCTTTATACACATATAATAAAGCAATTGACCTTCCACAAAGATAGGCGATGTAGATAATAAATAAATGTAGCAAAGCAATCTTGTCAAATCTTATATTATTTCTAAAAAATTTTTTACAACTTAATAAACTTGGGGGCAACATAAAGATGAAAAATGACGGACACAACAAAGGCCAATAACTATATTTTATGGCCAGTATAATAGCAATTGGCATTAAAATTAGAGAAATGGTAAATAAGTGGCTTAATATGGATAACATACTAAAAAAATGTCTTATTGAAAAAAGCATACTTTGCCCATGCCAAATCTGTTTTTTCACCACTTGGTATAATGTCTTTGGATACCCTAGATGCAAGACATAACAATTACTGCATAATATCAATGTATAACCAGCCTTTCTAATCCTTATAGAGATATCGTCATCTTCTCCTGCAATCAATTTTTCATCAAATCCTCCAATTTTTTCAAAGATTTCCTTTCTCAAAATAAAGCTCCCTGTGGGAAGATATAAAGTTTCTCCGTGTTTTCTTTGAGGTAGGACAACCCATGCTCTCTCTATCCAGGTTGCATTTTCAGGAACTAAATATCCACCGCCCGTTGCCCCAATATTTCCATCCTTTAAAATTTCAACTGCCTCTATTAGCCACGACTTAGGAACTAAACAATCCGAATCTGTAAAGGCTAGCACTTCACCATTAGCTATCTTTGCTCCACAATTTCTCAGTGCCCCAACTTTAAGTTTGGGTTTGTATAAAACTTTTGCCCCAAAACTTTCAGCTATTTCCCTTGTCCTATCTGTAGAACCGTTGTCCACCACTATAATTTCCAGCTTTCCTGCTGGATAATCCAATGATTTAATCGATTCTAAACATAAGCCGATAGTACTTTCAGCATTTAAGGCGGGTATAATTACCGAGACAAAAGGGTATTCCTCCATTCTTAAATTCCCTTTGAATTAGAGATTAAATCAATATATGTTTCTTCATATTTCTTTACCGTTTTTTTTATATCAAAATGCTTTTGTATAAATAATTTCCCCTTTTGGCCAATTTTATGTCTCAAATTTTCATCTTTTATGAGCCTTAGAATTGAATCAGCTAATTTCTCCGGATTTTCAGGAGCAACAAGTAAACCAGTTTCTCCATTCTGAATCAATGAAGGAATTCCTCCAATGCGAGTAGCAATTACCGGAAGGCCAAATAGCATTGCTTCGGCTATTGATAAACCAAAACCTTCATAACGTGAACTACAAACATATATGTCAGAAACTACTAAGTACGGGAAAGGATTGGACTGATATCCGGTAAATGTGACTTCCTCTGCAATACCGAGTTTTATTGCCATTTTTTCTAGCCTTTTTCTTTCGTTACCGTCTCCAATAATTATAAGTCTTGTATTACTAATCTGAGCTGTCACTTTAGCGAAGGCTTTCAATAATATATCGTAACCTTTTTGATAATCCAGACGACCCAAAGTAACTAATATTATTTGGCTGCCTTTTAAATTTAGGGTATCTTTTTTTATGTTGTGAGTATTCCAGTTTCCTATTGCTATTCCGTTTTGTATTACTTTAACGCAACATTTTGGTATCATAGTTTCAACTACCTTTTTCACTTCATCCGAGACACATACAACGGTTACTTTATGGTAGCGAATGGAATACGACTCTAATATTCTTTTGATAAGGCTTTTTAGATCACTCGATGTAAAATAAGGATACATATTATGGATTGTACAAATAAACTTAGCTTTGGTACGAAGAAATCTTCTTCCCCATAATCCTGGCTGGAAAGAATGGGTATGGAGAATATCGGGTGATATTTGCTGAAGAAGTTTGTAATATTTTACTATAGCCTTTAACTTAGAACTTGAAAAAAATAATGAATGGACAGACTCACATATTTTTGAAAAGTTTTCCATGGTTTGCTCGTCATGTTCAAAGAAAATTACATGATGCACAAATTTTTTAGAGTCAAAAAGCGGAAGCATGTTTTTTAGAAGAGAAACAATTCCACTTCTTGGCCAGTGAACCCCATGCACAACATTGATAGGTGGCATTTTCATCCAATTATAACAATAATTCGTTTTTAACAAATAATTTTCTTATAAGCGCCTCTTCCTTTTAAATAGTTTTAATCTTAAAATTACGACCACTTTAGAAGTCGCCACCTCGAATTTCAACTAATTTTAGCACACTTTCAAACCATGAAGCAAAGCTAGCAGCTTTTTTTTCTTTTCGCATAGACTACTCTCCACTTTTGGCTAATTATCTCGTAACCAAAGTTAATAAGTTGATCTATAACATCTTCTATGAATCGACCGTCAACTTCGTGTATTTCCATCGTTATTTGTTCTATTCTTCTGAATATATCCACATGTGAATTATTCAATATGTCATGTTCAGCCCCTTCGCAATCCATTTTTAAATAATTACAATATTGAATATTGTTTTCTTTAAAGAAGGTGTCGAGAGTTTTTACACTGACAAGTTCGTATCTTGTTGGGGAGCGCCCTTCAACTTCTTCACAAATGGAGTGAAAAGCGTTTTTTGTTGGATGAGTATAAAGTTTTGTAATGCCATCGTATGATCCTATTGCTATTTTATATGTTAAGACATTGCTCAGCCTGTTAAGATAAAGATTTTCCCTTAATATTTCATAATTATCAGAAGAAGGTTCAATTGCATAAATTTTTTTCGGATTGTATTGGCTAGCTTTTATTGAGAAGATCCCAAAATTTGCCCCAATATCTATAATAATATCTCCTGGCTTAATTTGTTGTCCCATGTTAAAATAGGCACTGGAGATTAAATTTTCACAAAAAATGAATCTATCCGAAGTTGCATATCGTAATTTGTATTTTTCACCATATTTACTCTCAAGAATATATGTTCCTCTCTTTTTCAGCCCCATATAATCCATCAATAGTGGAATAGGATTTTTTAATAAATTGCATGTATTTATTACCCTTGAAAAGGATGTATATAACGAATTATCCATTATGCTTGATATGAATTGCCTAAATTTGAATTTCTGACCCATTGGAAACTCCTTTCTTTTTTGGCAAGAATATACTATGTTTAGGCTTATATCTCTAGATTATTTCTCAGACAGCTCATAAATTTGTTGATTAGGAACTTTGTCTTTAAAAGGTTATTACCTCTCCAAAAGTTAGAAAGAAAATAAATGATTTTTTTTCTTTGCAGTATTTTTTCCATTTTATCTAGTTCCTTTTTGTAGAACAGGCTATATAATTCAAAGTCCTCACATAGAACTTTAGTGGCTGACTGCTCAAGTTCATTTTTAAATTGGCACGAATCTTTTTGATTTAAAAGAACTGTGCGATAGTCATGAGTTAACTCAATGGGATATATTGAATAGTTTAGTTCCTTACTACTTAGACCAATGCTTATTTTTACTATCGCGCTATGAACAAGTGGAGGATACCAAAAAAGGTCAAAAATGAAATTTCCAAGGCTATAAAAAATAAGACCGTGTTTGTATTTTTCCACTGGTTGAAAAATATGTGGATGGTGGCCCAGTACTACCTTTGCCCCTTGCTTTATAATCTGTCTGGCACAAGATATAGCAAAGGGAGAAGGAATTTGCATACCCTCATCTCCAAAATGCAGAGAAACAATCGTTATATCTGTTTCCTTAGAAAGTTTTCCAACATCGCTAAAAATGGCATCCAATGGCCCCTGTGCGTATAGTTTCTGCTTTGGGCAATATTTTTCAGGCACAAGAGAATATCCTAGAAAGCCAATCATTAAGCCATTTATCCGCTTTATTACTGGAATTGAAGAAAATTGACCACTACCTGCAAGCCCTAAAGGAGTAATGCCTGCGTTTTCTAAAGCAGATATAGTTTCCCAAAAGGCGTCAATTTCATGTTGCAAAATATGGTTATTAGCAATATTTAGGATGTTAAATCCAATTTTTCTTAAATCTTTGGTAAACTGAGGAATGCCACGAAAAACATTTTTTTCTACTATAGAAATTCTTTGAGTTGAATTTGAGAGGACACATTCTAAATTTCCAAATACGATGTGACCATTTTGAAAAATATGTCTAACTTCTTCAAAAATAGATTCCAGCCCTATCTTTTTTGATACAGAGCCAACTCCATGCCCCATGGAAAAATAATGATCTCCCAGGCAAATGTCTCCCACTGCTATTATAATAACTTCAGAACCAGTCATTGATTTTCTTCATTTGTTCGTGAAATCACTGCACGAAATTTTCCATTCGCCTCCCGAGGAATGCTGTTCAGGAAATTTAAGTGAATTTTCATTTGGTCGCCTGTCCTCTTTCTAAGTTCATATAGAAGCTTTTTCTTAGTTTGTTCTGTAAAGCCTTCGTCTATGACAAGGTTAAGTGTAATACTCTGGCGGTCTGTTTGAACAATTTGTGTCTCGCGAATACCTTCTATTTCTTTAAATACCGGGTCTAACCGTCCAAGAGGTCTACCATCAGGGGTAATAAGAATATCGTCAACCCGTCCTAAAATCTCAGCCACAACAGGAAAGTGGCGACCGCAGGGGCAGTCTTTTTGTTCAAGCCGCACTATGTCACCCAGTCGGTAGCGAACTAGTGGCATGGTTTTATTGACAAAACCAGTACAAACTGCTTCCCCTGCTACACCCATAGGGACCGGATTTCCGTTTTGATCCAGTACCTCTAATATCCCATACTCAGGATGCACATGATATGTGCCATATTCACATTGAGAAATAAAAACGCACATCTCTGTACAGCCATATTGGTCGGCTACTTTGCATTCGAAGGCATCTTCAATTGTTTCCCTTTGATGAGCTAACAATGTCTCTGCGGTAGTAAAAATACATATTGGTTTTATCCCTTTTAGGTTATTCTTTTTCATATACCTTGCCAAAATAAATAAACTAGAAGGATATCCTACAATCTGCTTTGGACGAATCTCAAGGAGTTTTTGGTAATAATATTTTAGGTTTTCCTCTGACATATGATATGAAGAAAAAAGGTAGTTGTTTTGAAACTTGTCGTATCGCCAAAAAGGTGGTTTTAATTGCTTTGGGGAAGCTATTATGCGGCCACAAAATGTAGCTTTTCTCATGCCAAAAGACACTTTGTGCCACATCTGAAATCGAGTCCAAAAAGCATAATGAAGTTGTCTTGAATCAGGATCACAGAATATTTTAAGAGGCTTCCCTGTAGTGCCGCTTGTATAAATAATAAAGATATTTTTTCGTTGTAAATAATTTGTAGCACAAAATAGGGTAGGATCGTTCCTAATTTGTTCCTTATCTATTACTGGTAATTTCTGGAAATCAGTAATCGACCTAAAATCCTTGATTGTCAAACCCGTTTTTTTGGACCATTGTTGGTAGAAGGGAACATTTTTGAAAACGTGCTTTAAAAGTTGGATCATTTTTTTTCTTTGCAGTTGTTCGATTTGAGAACATGAGAAAAACTGGGTTTTGATTATGTCTTTGAGATAATCTTGATAATTTCCTCCATATCTCCGTTTGAATAGCCAATATCCGTAGGTCGAAATTGGAACGTTCTGGAATAAAGGTGGCAAGGTATAATATATACTTTCTATTAGTTTATTCATAGTAGCCAATTTACTTCTTACAGCACACTGCTATATATAGTATTTCAACTACTTCGACATACGCCTTAATGATATTTTTTATTTCTTTTTTCTCTAAATAAGCTCTTTTTGTTTTGTGATAATTTTCGTACTCTTCAGAAAGAATGATAAACTTGCTATCTTCTAATAATACATGCCGAATATTCCCATATGAGTAGGAGTGTGGATGGCCTTTATCTATATTTAGTTTTGCAAGGATAGAATGAAGAAAAGCTCCCCACTTGGTGCGTATATTGACTGTAAAAAACATTAAGCCATCTTTTTTCAAAATCCTATATATTTCTCTTAATACTTTTTTAGGCTCACGAGTATGATCAAGAACATTGTCAATGATAATTAAAGAAAATTCTTTATCTTCGAAGGGGAGACTTTCTCCACATCCCTTGACATATTTAACCTTTGGATCTCTCAACGCAACAAGTGTAGCATTATTCCTAAAGAAATCTTCTAATGGTTCAATAGCACATTTTTCTTTGCCCCATTTTAAAAAGCTGATTATTCCTATTGGTCCAGGGCCGATTTTTAAGATTTTACAATCATTTTTATCAATTGATGAAATATATGGAGCTATCTTTTTTTCAAATTCCTTTGCTTTCCAATCGTACCAGTCTAATTGTTTCATAGCTCCATTTGCTATGCGATTTACAATCCTTTGCCAGTGTTTCCTTTCGTATTCTTGAGCCTGTAGCCAACGATTTTTAGGCACTATAGTTTCCCTCCAGTTTACTATTGATAACTGTATTCTTTAATGCCACACAAAGACTAATTAGTAGCCAAAAATGAGGGTAATAAAGGACAGAAAGAAATGCACCAGATACTAAGTAACCAAGCATGGCGCCAGTTATACCAAAGATGATGAATTTTATTTTGTGCAATTGCTGAATTATTTGCTTAGATTGATTTTGTTTTAAAAGAAATTCCTTTTCCTTTTTAAGTATCCATTTTAAATCTTTGTAAGAAGAATACAACATGCCACTAAAAAGTAAAATGCCTATTAAGCCTAGTTCTGAGATGAGGGTAAAATAAAGGGAATGGACTGCCTTCCCACCATGAAGTTTTTTAGCGGTCAATGGTTCATATAACTGAACATTCCAAGGAAAATTTCCTTGGCCTACGCCTATTATAGGATGGTCTAAAAATATTCTTAAAGCACATTTCCATAAATACCAGCGTCCAGCACCAGTTCCTTTTTGAATATTTTCTTCTTTTATGCTTTTTACTTCTTGCCAGTATTTCGGGGAGGCGCTGAAATAGAGAATACTTATCATAATGGCAACAATTATAGTAGATAAAAACTTTTTGGGTGTTTTGTACCAGCAATAGAGGATTACAGGGACTAAACCGACAAATCCTCCACGGGAAAGGGAAGCCACATTGGCAGCAATAAAGATACAACAAGCAGAAAGATAAAGTATTTTCTTTTTTGTAGAGCTTGTTTCCAAAAACATAAAATAGGCAAAAGGGATAGCCATATTCATGACTAAGGCAAAATCATTTTCATCGCCCATAAATCCAGAATTTGGCACTCTACCCCCATGTTTTAGACCTACAAAGGCACAAAATAGATTGATAATTATCCATATGTCAATGTATTTTTCAATTTTTTCAAATGAATCGACAAAATTGACAATGCTTAAATATACTATGAAATAAAGAAGAGTACCCCTCCATATAAGGTAGGCATAATAGTTATTTACAGCAATGGGGCCATGGAGGGTCATTAATAAAAGTAGACCTAAAAAGCACTTTGTCTGGATGTTTTTAAAATTTAAAAGTTTACCTTTTAAAAAAAGGCACAAAAAGAGTAAAGTATGTAATATATATCCTGGATGAAGGGCACCGATAATGGGGAAAAAGCTTTGGGGTCGGCCGTAGTCAAAAAAAAGATGAATTAAAATTAAATAGAATGGGAGGTCAAAAAGGCCTTTTTTTGCCTTTACTCTTATGTCTCTTTCACTAATGGGGATAGCCATTTTAGTGACTAGTAATTAGTAAATTGTGATTAGTAAAAGCGACTTGCTTATGGTTTTTCTTATTTTTAAAACAATAAACCTTTATGCCTGTTTCATAAGGGAATATTTTGTTTTTAATTAGTAAAAATTTGGTTTTTAAGGTATTGATTATGTCTTGGTTTAAATTGCTATGGGAGTGGATTAGCCAAAATGTGTTTATTTTTTGTAAGTTTAAAATGTTTAACAAATCTTCTTTTGATTTGATACCCATAACATTTGAATCACATTTTTGATAATAATAGCAAAATAAAGGTTTCATAAATGCTGCATTTACTAATATTAAATCTTTTTGTTTGGTATGCATAGAGATGTATTTTGCTACATCACGCCATTGCTCTTTACCAAAGTCTTTACTGAAGTAATATTTTGATAAGCTAAATAAAAAGACAAAGCAACATACACCTATGGTTATATTTTTAAGTATAGTTTTTTTGATAGATAAAATGGCTAAGGAAATTAACAATACATAGGCAGGGAAGGAAACGATGAGATATCTTTCGTTTATTATATTCATCTTTAAGGAAATAATGAGTGAAAGCAGGGCAGGGAAGAATAACCATAGTAAAATAGTTACATTATTTTTGTCATTTAGTATTTTTTTTAAGCCATATAAGAATAATATGCCAAAAAATGAGAAGATGAATATTAATTCCCATATATGCTTAAAGATTGAATTTAAAAAGTTTTCTTTAACACCTATATTAAGAGGGAATATGGCATAACCCACATTGAAACGGAAAAAGGCATAGGGGATGACTGAAAAGACAAATTTTCTATGTTGACCCCCTGTTTGGGCAATTTTTAAAAGAATAGGTAGCCAGGGGAGTAAAGAAAGGGCAATGAATATTTGTAAAAGTACCCAATATTTTATATTTTTAGCTGTTTTTTTAATAAAATATTGATAGAAAAAGGCAAGATTAATGGCCAGGAGTAAAAAGGCAAAATAGTAATGAGTATAAAGGCCTATTACGGATATAAGGAAAAATGAAAGATAATGCTTAAATTTATTAGTGTTTATTATTTTAATGAAAAAAATTATAGCAGCAATGCTTAAGGCCATAAAGAGGGTATACATCCTTCCTTCTTGGCAATAATAAATATGGAAAGGGGAAATGGCGATAAGAAAGGCTGACATTAAGGCTATATGATTGTTAAAGAGGATTTTAGCTAAATAATAAATTAAATAAATGGATAAAATGCCAAAGATTACAGAAAGGCTTCTTAATATAAATTCATTTTTTCCCAATTTAAGCCAAAAATGGAGTAATAGATAGTAAAAAGGGGGAGTGTGATTGTCAAAGGCTTTACCAGTAACGATTTTCTTTAGGCTTTGCTTAGCTACTTGGATGCTGGTATATTCATCTAGCCAGAGGCTTTGTTTGCTTATATAAAAGAAGGCAAGAAATAGGCAGATTAGAGAAATATAGATAATTGAATTTAGGCCACGGATTTGCGCAGATAATTCTTTAGTAAAATTTAACATTTTTTGCTTAAGATAAAAGTAATGTAACCTAATGGGATAATGCTCCAATAGCTAATTAATCTGTCTAAAATAGCAATAGAAACAGCTATATTTTTATCAATCCCAAAAAGCAATAAAATGCCTACAATGGCAAATTCTACTGCACCAAGTCCAGCTGGAGTAATGGGTAAGGTGGTTAAAAGGGAAGAGGCTAAGGCAATAAATACAATAATAGTAATAGGAAGGAAGAAATTTAAAGAAAAGGTGACAAAATAAAGGCGTCCTGCTTCTAAAAGCCAGATGATCAGGGTATAGGTTAGAAGTAAGGGGATATTTTTAATAGAGTGTAGTGTTCCTATCTCAAATCTACTATAAATGTCTTTAAGACGATGAGGAAGAAGGCGTTTTATGAAATGGCCAAAATATTTCATTGCAAATAGGCCGGTTATAAGGATTAGGGTCATAAGAAAGCCAGAAAGTAATAGGTATACAATATTTGATGGTAATTTCCCTTTAAAACTAAATATGCCTGTAATGCCAAAAAGGGTAAAGAGGATGAGCATATCAAATACCCTTTCAGTAAAAACAGAACCTACAGTTTTGGAGATAGAAAATTTGTAATTTTTATCCATTAAATAAGAACGATATAAATCACCTAGTTTGGCAGGAACGATAACATTGGCAAACCATGAAATAAAAAGGATTTCTGAAATAGCCCATTTATTACCATTAAAACCGAGATTTTTTAATAAAAAATGCCATCTTAAGCCTCTTAAAAAGATGGATAGATAAAAGATTAAAAAGGCTAAGAGAAATAAAGGCCATTTAGTTTTTGAAATAAGTGATATTACTTTATTTATTTCAATGCGGGTATATAGCAAATATAAAACAATAAAGGCTAAGAGGAATGATAGAAGAGTTTTAAAGGAGAAGAACTTTCTTTTTAAAGATATATCTTCTTCAACAGGTATAGTAGATTCAATTTTTGGGGTAATGTTGAGATTACTTTTCATTAAGAAATCCTTTATAGAAATTTTGTTTAAACTTCCAGACTTCCTTTCCCATTTTATAGGCGGTTTTGAAAAATTTTTTACCTTTTCCTATGGTGCTTGATTTCATTTCAAAGATACACGGTGCTTGAATGATTTTTAGGTTAAGTTTTCTGGCAAGGACTAATAGATATATGTCAAAGATGAATCCATAAATACCCTGTTGATTTTCAAAATAGTTAAATGATTCTAGAGCTTTTTTTCTTTTTATGAGTTTTATGCCTGCTTGAGTATCATGTGATTTTAATTCAGGAAAAAGGAAATTTACATAAATATTAAATCCTAAGCTAGCCATTTTTCTCATTAATGGATACTTATAAATACTGTTTTTATCTTTTCTATTTCCTATTACCAAATCTGCCTCTTTTTCTTTGGCTATTTTTAAGAACCATTTTAGCGCTTTAGGATGGTAATCCAGGTCACTATCTAAAAAGGCCACGTATTCTCCCTGGCAGTATTTTAAGCCATATTTTATGGCATGACCTTTTCCTTTATTTTTTTCATAGCCAATAACTTTTAGATTTTTATATTCTTTCTCTAATGCTTTAGCTTTTTTATATGCATTATCAACAAAACCGTCTATAATGACAATGAGTTCAAAGTTTTTTTCAAAAAGGGAAACTTCTTTTTCTACAATCTCAATGGAATTTTCTATAAAATCTTCCCCTTTATAGCAGGGCATGAGGATGGATAAGGTTAGCATGTTAGGACGTTAGAACGTTGGAACATTAAAACGTTTTGCACGTTAATACCCAACTTTGACACCTGAAAATCAAAATTTGCCTTATTTGGGCATTTTTTACCCCTGCCTGTGGTAGGCAGGGAGGGGTTGCTGTCAAAGTTGAGGATGTATTTAAATTATGGACTTAAGCACTCTGCTGGTATTATATAGCAATATCAAAAATATTTCTTTGAGTTTTGCAATACCAAATGGTGTAACAGTCTTAGGCGATTTTTAAGGAAGGTTGTTTCTTCTGTGGTTAAGAATTTGAGAATATGCAAAATAATTGGGAAAATGCATAAAATGCTTGATTTTATAACAATTGAAAGCCATAAACTATCTATTGAAAAAAGTGAAGATGCTTCAAAAATAACTATGGCAGATAAGCTTATTTTTAATATTCTTATAAATTCAAAGTTGATATAATATACTTTTTGAGCAGCATATAAAATAGCAATTGCACAAATAAAAAATGAAATAGCGGTTGCGAAAGCGGCCCCAATCATTCCATATTTGGGTATCAAAAGGAAATTTAACACAACATTGATAATTGCAGCTAATCCTCTAGTTAGAGGTAAATATCCACTTTTTCCTTTTATTAATAATCCTACTTGGAATACGTTATCAGAACACATGAAGACCATGGATAACACAATAAGTGGAATCACTTTGTAAGCATTCAAATAAGCTGGATCAGCTATAATAACTATGAGTTCACGAGCAAAAATGGAGATAGCAAGACCTACTGAGAAGAGTAAAAATAAGAAATAAGTGGCAAAGCGTGCATAAATTTGTTTGGCATCAGGTCTATTTTGAACTTCAAAGATATAGGCATTCCAAATAAGATTAAAGGGAACAGCTATTAAGAATACAATAATCATTCCCATTTTATATCCAAGGGCATAAAGTCCTATTGTTTCCATATTACAATAAAGACGAAGGATGTATCTATCGGACCAATTTAAAATAAATGCTGAAATACCTGCAGGAACAAAGGGAATACCATATTTAAGCATGTCTTTTAATTTTGAAACCCGAAATTTTAGACCGCATTTTCTTAATATTTGGGCAGTGAGGTAAGAACCTAAAAGTATTGAAGTGATTAGTGTTGAATAAAGGATACCTTTTATGCCTATTTTAACAATAGCAACAAAATAGATGTTTAAGGATATTGCTATAAGAGTATGAGTTAAGGAAATAATAGTAAAGAAAAGAGATTTTTGTTGTGCTCTCAGGATCGTTTTTGCCAAACCAAGGACAGAACCAAGGAGTAGGTTTATGAATAAAAGAGAAAATAAATATGCATATTGTGTTGAACCAAGGATATACCGAGAAAGGATTTTACTTGTTGGTAATAAAACAGAAACGAGAAATGTTCCAAAAAATATATTAAATATTAAAGCTGTGCTTGAGACTTCATCTCTTTCCTCTTTTTTATTAGTGATATTATAATATCTTAATATAGCTTGATCTATACCTAATCCCACAAAATAGCCGATGATATAACCTGTAAGATCAAGTAACTCTAAGATACCGTAGTCCTTTGGTGTTAAATAATGCGTATAAAGAGGGATAAGAAAGAAGCCAATGGCTTTACCTAAAAGGATACCTGTACCATAAATTAGGGTGTGTTTGCTGAGTTTTTTAAGTTCAGAAAGCATAGGTTATCACGTTAGAACGTTAAAACGTTAACACATTTGAACGTTAGCACGTTAAAACGTTGGAACGTTGGCACGTTGGAACATTTACACGTTAACACGTCCCTAGTCCTTAGTGCTTAGTCTCTAGTCAATTTTAGTTTTCTTTTTGATTGAGGCATTACAAAGTTTACAAGTTGCAAGTTAAAAAGTTGCAAGTTGGCACATTGGAATTAGGAACTGGGAATTGGGAATTTCTGTTTTCCGTTTTCTATTTTCTTAACTGTATTTTGTAGGTTAGACCCCAAATCTCAGACCCCCAACCCCATTTGTATTGAGGTCAAATGGAGAATAACACATAAGATCCCAAGGCCAGTAAAATAAAAGTTTATGTATTCCCCACAGCCACTATCAATACCAATGACTATCGTTTTTGTTTTATTTGAATTTCTCATTTAAAAGGCCTCGTTGAAATAATAATTGATTATATAAATATTCCGTTTTTTTAATATTTAGCGAGATATTAAATAATTTTTCAACTCTTTTTCTTGCTTCTTTCCCCGTTCTTTGAGCAACTTCTGGATGCGATAGCAAGTAGTTTATTTTTTGAGCTAAAGCTTCAGGATTGTTGGGTAGTACAAGAAAACCGGAAATACCATCTTCAATAATTTCAAGTGGGCCTCCATGGGATGTGGCAATAACTGGTTTAGAAAAAATCATTCCTTCAAGGATTACACGACCAAAGGGCTCAGGGGCAACAGATGTATGGATTAGAATATCTAAAGCAGAAATTATGTCTGGAATATCTTTTCTGAATCCTGTAAAAATAATATTTTTAGAAAGTCCGTTATTGTTAACTAACTCTTTTAAATAATTAAAGTATTTTTTATCATCTTCTAGATTGGAAATATTACCTACTATAAGACATTTAATTTTTGGATATTTCTTTTTTAAAATTTTTATTGCTTCAATAGCTACATGTTGGCCTTTCCATGCTTTTATATTTCCTATAAGTCCAATAAGAAAACTATCATTAAGTGGAGGCCCCAATTCTTTTTTAATTTCATTAGGATTTATCGTTTTCATTTTTAATACTGTATTAATATCAATACCATCATAAATAGTAATAAAATTGTTGATATATATTCCTTTTTTTTTAGCATGACTAGTTACTGAATTGGAAATTGAAATGACTGCATCATAATATCTGACCAATTTCTTTTGGAAAAATTTTGGGTTCCAATTTCCTCTTAAGTGAGATATACATTTTTTTCTTAAAATTTTACAAGCAATAAGCCAATCAGTTAAGGCTGGAGCATTGTTTATGTGAACCAAATCAATTTTAAGTTTTGATAAAAGATAAATAATTTTTAAGAAATCTGTTAGGTGGTATCTAAAAAAGTTATATGTTTTTTGAAATAAAATAAGGAAATATGGCAAATATGGAATCTTACTTACAAGGGAGTATAGGTGAGGGAAATCTCTTTTTATGACTAATCCTCTTGTCTTATCAAGGATAATGACGGGGCAATGTCTTTCAAATTCTGGAATAAGGATATTTTTTTGATAAAAAAGGACAAATGGTTTAAACTTGCTTTTATTAAGCCCTTTTATTAGTTCAAGGAGACAGTAATGGGAACCACCGATAGTGCCATCTGTGTTAGCTTCAATGAATAAAATATGTTTTGGGTTGACTGCGTTTAGCGTGTTCATAAGGTCACCTCTTTACATGGCATGTTTGGAGTTAGTATATAAGCACGTTGGAACGTTTAACGTAAACACGTTTACACATTAGCACGTTTGAATGTTAACACGTAGAGACGTTTGAACGTTGGCACGTTAGAACGTTAGAACGTTTACACGTTAGAACGTCCCTAGTCCTTAGTGCATGGGGTCCTTAGTGCTTAGTCTCTAGTCCTTGGTCCTTAGTGCGTGGTGCTTAGTGCTTAGTCCTTAGTGCTTGGTTCCTAGTCAATTCTAGTTTTCTTTTTGATTGAGGCATTACAAAGTTGCAAGTTAGAAAGTTTGCACATTGGAAATTGGGAAATGGGAATTGGGAATTTCTATTTTCTGTTTCCCGTTTCCTATTTTCTGTTTTCCTTTTTCCATTTCCTCTTTTCCTTCTTTATGCAAGTTAACACGTTGGCACGTTTGAACGTTTACACGTTGGCACGTTTGAACGTTAACACGTTTACACATTTACACGTTAGCACGTTTGAACGTTAACACGTTTACACATTTACACGTTAGCACGTTAGAACGTTAACACGTTTGCACGTTGGAACGTTGGCATGGATATTTTTTGAAATAACAATTTAAATATAGTTGTTCATATCTTGAGACCATTTTTTTAATAGTAAAATGTTTAAGAAAGCGATTGTATGCATTTTCTGCAAGAGAAGCTGCGAGATTTGAATTTTTTAAGATTTTTAAGATAGCGTTTGTTAAGGCTTCAGGGTCTTTAGGAGGCACGAGTAAACCTGAGTGATTATGAATTACAGCTTCTGGAATTCCGCCAAC